>Ga0070738_10000181_pt1 | contig 196317 bp, 187 predicted proteins | sample Coa_R2_2_FD_66446 | JGI IMG/M metagenome (GOLD analysis project Ga0070738, IMG submission 66446) | Surface soil microbial communities from Centralia Pennsylvania, which are recovering from an underground coalmine fire - Coalmine... | ecosystem: Environmental > Terrestrial > Soil >... | reverse complement strand
TCTGTGGACAACGCTCCCGCGTTGCCCACAGCCCCACAGGCGCAACAGCAACAGCAGCGGACATTTGATGTGCTATGAAAGACGGACATCTTCACGCGCTACCGACAGAGAACCGTTGCTACGGCACCATCTCGCGCTCGAAGGCCAAGCCCTTCTCGCGTAGCGCGATCTCGACCTTGCGCGAGAAGAGGCTCAAAGGCCCGGAATAGAGCTTCATGCGGAAGTCTCTCTCTGTCTTTGAGCGAGAACATTATAGGAACACGCCTTCGGCAGCAAGCGGAAGAGAGGTTGGAACGCCGCCGAAGCGGGTCCTTACGCCTTCGGCTTGGCGCCGAGCGCCGTCTTGATCTTCCCCCAGAGAGGCGTGTCGGCGCGAGCCGAAGGCGAGGCTTCCGCGGCGGGGGATGGCGCCGTCGCGGCTTTCGGCACCTCAGCGAGGACGCGCTGCACCGCCGCGACGATGCCGACGTAACCCGTGCAGCGGCAGAGATTGCCGCTGAGCTCGCGGCGGATGCGGGCCTCGTCGGCCTCCGGCAGGCGGCGGATCAGATCATAGGCGCTGATCAGCATGCCGGGCGTGCAGAAGCCGCATTGGAGCGCGTGCTCGGCCGAGAACGCTTCGCGCAGGCGCGCCATCAGCGGATCGCCGTCGAAGCCCTCGACGGTGCGGATCTCGGCGCCGTCGCAGGCGACGGCGAAGGCGAGGCAGGCGCGGGCCGGCACGCCGTCGAGGAGGATCGTGCAGGCGCCGCAGACGCCCTGCTCGCAGCCGAGATGCGTTCCCGTGAGGCGCTGCTGCTCGCGGAGGAAATCGGCGAGATGCGTGCGCGGCTCGACCGTGGCCTCGACGCGCCGGCCGTTGACGGTGAGCGTGATCGGGATCATGGCGCCAGCGCCTCCAGGATGGCGCGCCGCGCCGCGACCGCGTGATGCCTGAGCGCGATTCGGTCGAGATCGGGGGCCGCCTCGCGCAGGGCGGCCTCGACGGCATCGAGCGCAACGGCCTCGATGCCCTTCTCGGCAGCGCGCGCCGCGAGATTGTCGAGCGGCAGCGGCGCCGAGCCGAGGGCGCCGATGACGATGCGGGCGCGGCGGCGCTCGGAATCGAAGAGCGCGGCGCCGATCGCTTCCGGAAATTCGCCGGCCTTGCGCACGATCTTGTAATAGCCCCATCGCGCCGCGGCGGAGAGCTTCGGGAGGAGAATCGCCGTCAGCATCTCGCCCGGCTCCAAGGCGGTCGCGAAGGCGCCGCGCAGGAAGTCGCGAATCGCGATCTCGCGCTCGCCCGCGCGCCCCGCCGCCACGGCGCGCGCATCGAGCGCCATCAGCGCGCTCGGCCAGTCGCCGGAGGGGTCGGCATGGGCGAGGCTGCCGCCGATGGTGCCGCGGTTGCGCACCGCACGATAGGCGATGCCGGCCGCGACATGGGCCAGCATGCCGTGATCGGCGAGAGCCATACCCCCATCCTCGATCGCGGCATGCGTCACCATGGCGCCGATGCGGTGGTGATCGCCGCGATCCTCGATCCGGCGCAGCGCCGCGATGCGGCCGATATCGACGAGGCGCTTCGGCGTCGCGAGGCGCAGATTGAGGAGCGGCGCCAGCGACTGTCCGCCGGCGAGGATGCGCGCCTCGCCCTCGGCATCGAGCGCGTCGAGCGCCGCCGCCACCGTCTGCGGCGCGACGTAATCGAAGGCCGCGGCCTTCATTCCGCCGCCTGCCGCTCTGATGCGGCGAGGATCGCCGCGAGCACCCGCCGCGGCGTCGCCGGCGTCTCGCCGAGCTCGGCGCCCAAAGGCGCCAGCGCGTCGTTGATGGCGTTGACGATCGCCGCCGGCGGCGCGATGGCGCCGCCTTCGCCCACCCCCTTGATGCCGTGCTCGGTATAGGGCGAGGGCGTCTCGATATGCTGCATGCGCATCGCCGGAACTTCCGTGGTGCCCGGCAGCAGGTAGTCGATGAGCGTCGAGGCCAGGGGCTGCCCCGCCTCGTCATAGCTCGATTCCTCATAGAGCGCCGTGCCGATTCCCTGCGCCGCGCCGCCGAAGGCCTGGCCCTCGACGATCATCGGGTTCACCAGCGTGCCGCAATCCTCGACGATGACATAGTCGAGGATCTGGGTGACGCCGGTTTCCGGATCGACGGCGACGACCGCGGCATGCGTCGCATAGGAGAAGGCGCCGGTATCGACCTTGGGCCGGTAGCCCACTGTCGCTTCCAGCCCGCCGAGATCGACATCCTCGGGGAGCTGGTCCGGCCGCAGATACCAGACCTTGGCGATCTCCTCGAGCGAAACGTCGCCGGCGGGGCCGAAGACGCGCCCCTCGGCGAGCCGCACCTCCTCGGTCCGGCACTGCATCAGGTGCGCGCCGATGCGGGCGATGCGCCCCGCCAGCACCGTGCTCGAGCGCGAGACGGCGCCGCCCGCCATCACCATGCTGCGCGACGCGTAGGCGCCGGTCGAATAGGGGGTGAGCGCGGTGTCGCCATGGACGACGTTGATGCGCGCGGGATCGATCGTCAGGATCTCGCTCGCGACCTGCGCCAGGGTGGTCTCCAGCCCCTGCCCGATTGACTGCGTGCCGACGCGGATTTCGAGCCCGCCATCCGGCGTCAGGCGCACCGTCGCCTGCTCGTAGCCGGGGACGATCGGGATGCCCCAGGAGGCGAAGACCTTGGTGCCGTGCGCCGATTGCTCGGTATAGGTGGAAAAGCCGATGCCGATGCGGCGGCCATCCGCCTCGCCGCGCCGCTGGCGGGCGCGGATGCCGGCAAAATCGATCGCCTCCATCGCCATGCGGAGGCTCTTCGGGTAGTCGCCGCTGTCGTAATGCTTGTTGGTGATGTTGTTGTAGGGCATCGCCGAGGCGGGAACGAGATTCTCGGCCCGCACCTCCGCGGGCTCGCGGCCGACGGCGCGGGCGATGGCGTCGATCGTCAGCTCGATCGCGAAGCAGACGCCGGGCCGGGCGACGCCGCGATAGGGGCAGAAGGGCGGCTTGTTGGTGGCGATGGAATAGGTCTTGCAGCGATAGGCCGGCACGACATAGGGCCCCGGCAGATTGCCGCCCGCCTGCGCCGCTTCGAGGCAGGCGGTGAAGGGCCAGACCGAATAGGCGCCGACATCGACGCTCACCTCGGCGTCGAGGCCGAGCAGCTTGCCGCGCCGATCGGCATAGGCGGTGACGAGGTAATGGTGCTGCCGCGCATTGGCGCCTGCCGTCAGATGCTCGCGGCGGTCCTCGATCCAGCGCACCGGATGGCGGCGCTTCATGGCGAGCCAGGCGACCGCGACTTCCTCGGGCTGGAGCACGCATTTATAGCCGAAGCCGCCGCCGACATCGGGGGCGATGACGCGGATGAGGCGCTGCTCGAGGCCGAGGCATTCGGCAAGGCCGGTGCGGATGATGTGCGGCACCTGCGTCGAGGTGACGACGACGAGCTGGCCGTGGCGGTCGTCCCAGTAGGCCAGCACGCCCTTGCCTTCGAGCGGCGACATGCATTGCCGCGCCATGCGGTACTCGCGCTTGACGACGACGGGGGCGGTCCGCGCCACCTCGTCGATGCGGCCATCCACCGCCGTCGTCAGGAAGAGGTTGTCGCCCCAATGCTCGTGCACAAGCGGCGCGCCCGCCCGCCGCGCCGCCAGCATGTCGACAACGGGCGGCAGCTCCTCGAGATCGAGCGTGACCTCGCCGGCGAGATCCTCGGCCTCCGCACGGTTGCGGCCGAGGCACATGGCCAAAGCCTCGCCGACGAAGCGGACCTTGCCGGTCGCGAGGATGGGGTAGTCCGAAGCCCGGTAGCCCGGAATGCCGGATTGCGCCTGCATCGGCTTGACGCCGCCCAGATCCTCGGCGCGGAAGACGCGGTCCTCGGCGCCCGCCGGCGCCGTGACGGCACGGATGCGGGCATGCGCGACGGGGCTGCGCAGGAAGGCCACGTCCATAAGGCCCGGCATCGCGATGTCGGAGACGTAATTGCCCTTGCCGGCGAGGAAGCGGGCATCCTCCTTGCGCCGCAGCCGCGCCCCGATCCCCGTCCCCGGCTTGCCGTGCGCCTGCATCCCCGCACCTTCCTCCCGCGCGCCCCTCTCCCGTTTGGCCCCTCTACTATAAACCCCTCTCCCCTCCGGGGAGAGGGAAGGGTGAGGGGGTTGCCGGCGCTGCGCCATCGCTCAAGCCCTCACCCCGACCCTCTCCCGCGAGCGGGAGAGGGAGATTTGCGCAGGTTGGGCGCGCTCGACAGCATCGCGCCGAATGCCGATACGGGGTATACTGAGGTTATTTCCGGCGGCCGGTCAACGGCTTTTCCGACGGGAAAGCGAGGAACCCATCTTGGCGAAGCAGACAAACCGCATGGCCCTCGTCGCCGCCGAGGCGCCGCAGCCGCGCCTGCCGCTCTGGTCGCGGCCCGGCTATCTCGTGCGCCGCCTCCACCAGATTCATTCCGCGCTCTTCGCCGAGGAGTGCCGCGGCTTCGCCATCACCCCGGTGCAGTACGGGCTGATGACGGCGCTCCTCCATTACCCGGGCAGCGACCAGGTGACGCTCGGCGCCGAGCTCGGCATCGACCGCACCAATGTCGCCGACGTGCTGAAGCGCCTCGCCGAGCGCGGCCTCGTCCGCCGTGCCAGGGGCAAGGGCGACCGCCGCATGATGCTGGCCTTCCTGACGGCGGAGGGCGAGGTGCTGGTCCGCGACATGCGCGGCGCCATGCAGCGCGCGCAGGAACGGCTCCTCGCGCCGCTGCCGCCGGCCGAGCGCGAGCGCTTCATGGCGATGCTGGTGCAGCTCATCGACGGCAACAACCAGTACGGGCGGAGCCTGTTGCGGGAGTAGCGCGAGGGGCGGCGGCGCTGGACTGCTTCGCCTTCGGCTCGCAGCGACGACCGTCCCTACACCGGCAACACCAGCGAATTGTCGATGAGGAGGGAGTCGTAGACGCAGTGCCGCTCCTGGAGGAGGAGGCGGCCCGCCTCGCGGCGGAAGCGGTCGAAATAGCGTCCCGCCTGGTGGATCGTCGTCCTCTCGTCGGTCAGCGTCTGCAGGACCATGTAGTTCGCCTGAGCTGCAACCGTCTCGCCCTCGGCGGCGAGAACGCGCGTGTTGGTCACGTAATGGAGGAGATAGCGCGGCGCGAACATCGCGGTCTTGGCGATGGCGAAGGCGCGGTCGCGCAGCATACCCATGCCTTCGCAATAGACGAGGCCGACGGGAAGGCCGGCCTCGGCATTCTCGCGCCCGGTGATGCGGTAGAGGGCATCCGCGGTGAAGAAGGCGGGCCACTCCTCGATGCGTCCGGCATCGAGGACGGCGCAATAGGCGGCGTGGAACTCCTCGATCTCGGCGCGGAGCGCCCGTGCGAGCTCGGGCGCCACCGGCGCTGACACGAAGCCGGGGAGCATCATCCCCCTCAGAGCTCCATCACCTGCCGCCAATGGCGGTACATGGAGCGGATCGCCGCCTCGGTGATGAGGGTCCGCGAGCTCCCCTCCTCGCGCCCGCCGAGCTCGACGACGGCCGCGCCCGCCCGCGACTTTTCGAGCCCGTCCTGGACGAACTTCATCGCCTCGTTGTCTTCGAGGCCGAGGAATCCAGCGGGCCCCATGAGATTGCCCTGGCGCAGGCGGTGGCGCGTCATCTCCGGCGTGTCGCCCTTGTAGCCGAACATCGTCCAGATCATGGTGAATTCGTCGGGCCCGTGCGGCACGATGTGGCGCGTCCCCAGCGTGTTGAGCTCGCGCTGGACGACGAGGTTCGGCCAGATCGTCTGCATCGTCACCGACCAGGGCGAGCGGAACTCGCGCACATAGTCGAGAATGCGGCCGTCATGGAGCTTCATCTGCTCGTGGAAGGCGCGCATCTCGCGCCGGCTCGCATCGTCGACCTTGACCTCGTCGCCCTTGGCCGAGCCCATCGTCCCGTGCCGCCCCGAGGCATCGACGATCATCGTCGATTTGTTGCCGGCGACGAGGAGCCCGAAGGTGACGAGATAGGCATGCAGCAGCGTGGCGTGGTAGGGGTCCTTGAGGTTCTCGTGGTAGAGCTTCCAGTTGGCGGGCTGGATGTTGCGGTAGTATCCGAGGATTTCGAGCTCGCGCCCGTCGAAGACGGCGTCGAAATCGACGAGGATCTCGGGGCCGAGATACTCTTCGAGCGGCTCGATCTCCGCGGCGAAGGTGGCGAAGACGACGCCGCCCCGCCGCGCCACTTTGAGGCGGCGCAGCCCGTGCTCCTCCAGACGAAAGCCGGGAGGCATGCCGCCTTCCTTCTTGAGGCCGCGGCGGAAGGGCACGCCGATGAGGTTGCCGGCGAGGTCGTAGGTCCATTGGTGATAGGGGCAGACCAGCTCCTTCGCATTGCCGCGCGCGGCGCGGCAGAGCTCGGCGCCGCGATGGGCGCAGCGATTGGCGAGGACATGCACGGCGCCCTCGCGGTCGCGCGTGAGGATGACCGGGGTGGGGCCGAGGAAGGAGCGCTTGAAGTCGCCGGGATTCGGCACCTCCGCCTCGAGGCCGACATAGCTCCAGCAGGGCCCGTGAAAGATGCGCTCGACCTCGCGCTCATAGACCTCGCGGCTCGTATAGACCCAGTCGGGGATCCGCGTCAGGCCCTCCTCCGGCCAGACGCAGGTTTCGGCAAGATCGCCGATCGCATTCCGCCCGCTATCCGGCATCGCATCCCTCCCGGTCCGAGATGCTCAGTATACCTCTCTTTTCCCGCGGCGCAATCGCTGCTATCCTCGAGGCTCGGAGCAAAGGGAGGCAGGCGATGGCGCTCGAGCCGCTGGCGAAGAAGGGCAACTTCTTCCATATCTATGATTTCCGCGTGAAGGCCGGGATGGGCGACGAGTTCATCCGCCTCTTCGACGCCTTCGACTATTCCGACGAGAATCCGATGCACAAATCGCCGGCGCAGGTGAAGGACGGCGTCCTCTGCCGCGACGTCGCCGACCCCGACCATTTCTACTTGGTCGGCGAGTGGTCCGACATCGCCATTCACGCCAAGATCCGCAAGATCCTCGCCGAAGAGCTGCGCCCCGCCTTTGTCGGCCTCATCGAAGGCGGCAAGTTCGTCCCGACCTATGCCGAGATCGTCTCCTCGACGCCGCAGCACCTGCTCGACAAGGCGGCGCGCTGACGGCGGCCCTTTTCGCGCCACGGTCGGCGCGCCATCTTTACGGTACGGCGCCGTGTCGTTTTAATCACCGATCGCGGGCACGGAACGGCGACGGCGCTCGTATAGTCAGAAGGCTGCGGCCGCTGGCACCGCCGCAGCCAAGACGGGAGGGCCGTGGCGTGCGGCCCGGAGGAGAAGAAGGATGGTCGGATCGGCAAGGCTGAGGGCTGCCGCCGTCGGAGGTCTCGCCGTCGCGGCGCTGGCGCTGGCGCCTCTGCCAGCTGCGGCGCGCGGCTTCGTGCATTTCGGCATCGGCTTCGGTGCGCCGCTCTATTACTACCCGCCGCCGGTCTATTACGCGCCGCCGCCCGTCTACTACGTCCCGGCCCCCGGCTATCCGCCGCCTGTCGCCTATGGGCCGCCCGCCGTTTACGGCCCGCCGGCGGCAGCCGGCCAATGCCGCGAATACACCACGACCTCGATCGTCGGCGGGCAGCCGCAGCAGCTCTACGGGACGGCCTGCCTGCAGCCCGATGGAACCTGGCGGATCGTGCGTTGAGAGAGAGGAAGGGCCGATGACGAGAAGCGCGCGCGGATGGCGGCGGGCGATCCTCCTTGGAGCGCTCGGCATCGCCCTCACCGGCTGCGTCGCCTACGCGCCGCCGCCCTCCTACGGCTACGCCTATGAGCCCGGCTATTATGCCGCGGCGCCCGGCTACTATTATTATCCGCCGCCCGCCTACTACGCCCCGCCCGTCTTCAGCTCCTTCGGGCTCGGCTTCTCTTTCGGCGGGCATCATCACCATCACTGGGACTGAGGGCCCGGCTCGGATTCCGCGCGCCATCGGCTCGCCGCGTCGGGAGGGGAACGAAGGATTCACGCTTGTCGTTTAACCTGTGATCGCATTTTAGGGAGATCGTGCAATGATTGCGCGTTTATCCATATTGACCGTATCGCTCGCCTTGGTCCTCACCGCTTGCGGCACCAGCACCGGCAATCGGGCGCTGAGCGGCGGCGCCATCGGCGCCGGCGCCGGCGCGGTCGCCGGAGCCTTGGTCGGCGCGCCACTCGCCGGAGCGGCGCTGGGCGGGGCCGCCGGCGCGGCGGTGGGCGGCCTGACGAACTCGCACCAGATCGACCTCGGCAAGCCCGTCTGGGAGCACTGACCGCTTGAAGCCGGGTGCACGGCGCGGGCGGCGCGCCGCCGCACCCGGCGCAAGCGCTGCGGCGGTGCTTCTTCCTCTCGCTCGCGGCGGCCGGGCGGCCCGGCTTTCGCGAAGCGGTGCGCTTCCCTCATCCTAGAATTGCGGCGGGATTTCGCTATCATCCGCCGCTGACCGTTCGCGCGTCCGCCGATTGCGCGTCGGCGCGAGAGGAGGAGGAATGGCCGAAGCCACCGGGGCGCCGCCGCCGCGGCGCCGTGAGGACCACCGTTTGCTCACCGGCAGCGGCCGCTTCACCGGCGACCTCGCCCTGCCGGATATGGCCCATGCCGTGGTCCTGCGCTCGCCGCACGCGCATGCGCGCATCCTCCGTATCGACACGCGAGGGGCGCGGGAAGCGCCCGGCATCCTCGGCGTCTTCACCGCCGCCGATCTCGCCGCCGACGGCATCCCGGACCTGCCGGGCGGCGTCGACCTCGCGCGTCCCGACGGGACGAAGCTCGCGCAGACGCGCCCCATTCTGGCGCGCGAGCGCGTCCGCTTCGTCGGCGAAGCCGTCGCCTTCGTCGTCGGCGCGAGCCTTGCCGCGGCTCTCGATGCCGCCGAGCGCATCGAGGTCGCGTATGAGAGCCTGCCCGCCCTCGCCGGCACGGAGGCCGCGCTCGCCGCCGACGCGCCGGCGATTTGGGAGGGTGCGCCCGACAATATCGGGTTCCTGTGGCAACGCGGCGACGCCGCGGCGGTCAAATCGGCGCTCGCCGGCGCCGCCCATGTGACGCGGCTCCAGTACCGCATCAGCCGCGTCGCCGCGAGCCCGATCGAGCCGCGCATCTGCCTCGGCGCCGTCGGCGAGGACGGACGCCTCACGCTGCATTCGAGCCACCAATCGCCCTATCAGCTGAAGACGACGTTGGCGCAGGCGATCTTCCGCACCGACCCCTCGCGGATCCGCGTCATTGCCGGGGATGTCGGCGGCTCCTTCGGCATGAAGTCGGGCGTTCATCCCGAGGATGTGCTCGTCCTCTGGGCGGCGCGGCGCCTCGGGCGGCCGGTGCGCTGGGTCTCCGATCGCGCCGAGGGCTTCCTCGCCGACGACCATGCGCGCGACATCGGCGTTCGCGCCGCGCTCGCGCTCGATTCCGAAGGACGGTTCCTTGCCCTCGAAGTGCGGCACGACATCGGCATCGGCGCCTACCTCTCGGGGCGCTCGCTCTCGACCATCAACAATATCGGCGGCATCGCCGGCGTCTACCGCACGCCGCTCATCGCCGCCGAAGCCTATGGCGTCTTCACCAATGCGGCGCCGACGGCGCCCTATCGCGGCGCCGGGCGCCCCGAGGCGACCTACACGATCGAGCGCCTCATCGACGCGGCGGCGCGCGAGATCGGCATCGACCCCTTCGAGCTGCGCCGCCGCAACCTCGTGCCGCCCGAGGCCATGCCCTACAAGACGGCGCTCACCTTCACCTATGATTGCGGCGATTTCGCCGCCAACATGGCGGCGGCGGCCCGGCTCGCCGACCGCGAGGGGTTTGCCGCCCGCCGCGCCGAGGCGAAGGCGCGCGGCAAGCTGCGCGGCCTCGGCATCTGCAACCCGATCGAAGTCGCGGGCGGGCCCTTCGGCCGGCCCGGCAAGGACAGCGCGGCGCTGCGCGTCGCAGCCGATGGCAGCGTCATGCTCCTCACCGGCGCCATGTCGACGGGCCAGGGTCTCGAAACCAGCTTCGCGCAGCTCGCCGCGCAACGCCTCGGCGTGCCGCTCGACAAGGTGCGCTACGGGCAGGGCGACACCGACCAGCTGCCGCAGGGACGGGGCAGCGGCGGGTCGAGCGCCTTCTGCGTCGGCGGCAGCGTCGTCGCCATGGCCATCGACAAGGTAATCGAGAAGGGCCGGCTCATCGCGGCCGAGATGCTGGAGGCGGCGGCCGCCGACATCGCCTTCGCCGAGGGCCGCTTCCGCGTCGCCGGCACCGACCGCGCCGTCACCCTGCCGGAGGTCGCGCGCGCGGCCGAGGATCCGGAGCGGCTGCCGCCGGGGCTGGAGCCGGGGCTCGACGGCCGCGCCGAATGGCAGCCGACCGAGGTCACCTTCCCCAATGGCTGCCATATCTGCGAGGTCGAGATCGATCCCGAGACGGGGCGCACGGCGATCCAGCGCTACAGCGTCGTCGAGGATGTCGGGCGCGTCCTCAACCCCGTCCTCGTCGAGGGCCAGGTCCATGGCGGCGTCGCCCAGGGCATCGGCCAGGCCTTGGGCGAGGCGATCCTTTACGAGGCGGGCACAGGACAGCTCCTCACCGCCTCGTTCATGGACTATGCACTGCCCCATGCCGAGGATCTGCCGCGCATCGCCGTCGAGCTGCGCGAGGTGCCGACGGCGGTCAACCCGCTCGGAGCCAAGGGCGTCGGCGAGGCGGGCACGGTCGGCGCGCTGGCCGCGACCATGAATGCGGTCTGCGACGCCTTGGCCCCGCTCGGCATCCGCCACCTCGACATGCCGGCCTCGCCGGAGCGCGTCTGGGCCGCGATCCAGCGCGCGCGGCGGTAGGGCGAAGTAGGTGAGGTCCAACCCTTCACCCTGCCCTCTCCCCGCACGCGGGGAGAGGGTTGCGGAAGGTTGGCGAGGCCGCGCCGAGCCTTACCCGAAGCTGGGTGAGGGGACTGCCGCGGCCGCGGCGAATCATGCGCAGCTTGGGCTGACGTCAATAGCCGGGTGGGGCGGATTCGACTACGCTTTGCGTCACCCGGCGCGGGAGGCGAGCCTTGCAGGCTGAACCGCTCATCTTCATCGGCATTTGCGATCTCGCCGGCATCGTCCGCGGCAAGGCGGTGCCGGTGCGCGAATGGGGCGCCCGCTCGCGCAAGGGCGTCGGCCTCACCCACAGCAACATCATGATGTCGGCCTTCGGGCCGATCTACGAGACGCCCTTCGGCACGCTCGGCGACCTCATGCTGGTCCCCGATCCGACGGCGCGGGTCGAGGTGGCGCTCGCAGAAGGCGCGACCGAACGCTTCTGCCTCGGCGACATCCTGACGACCGAAGGCGAGAATTGGGAATGCTGCCCGCGGCACTTCCTGCGCCGCGCCCTTGCGCGCCTCGAAGCCGAGACGGGCCTCACCTTCCTCTCCGCCTTCGAGCAGGAATTCGTCTACACGGGCGTCGAGGACAGGCCGGGCGCGACATACGCGCTCGATTCCTTCCGCCGGCAGGGCGCGTTCGGCGAGACCTTCCTGGCGGCGCTGCGTCAGGCCGGCCTCGAACCCGATTCCTTCCTGCCGGAATACGGGCCGCGGCAATTCGAGGTGACGATCGCGCCGAAACCGGGTCTGCGCGCCGCCGACGAGGCCGTCATTCAGCGCGAGATGGCGCGCGCGGTGGCGCGGCATTTCGGCCAGCGCGCCATCTTCGCGCCGATGCTCGAGCCGCAGGGGATCGGCAACGGCACGCACATCCATTTCAGCCTCCGGGACGCCGCGGACCGGCCGGTGCTCTACGACCCGAAGCGCGCCTACGGCCTCTCCGAGCTCGGCGAGCATTTCGCGGCAGGCATTCTCGACCACCTGCCGGCGCTGGCGGCGGTGACGGCGCCAGCGGTCGCCTCCTATTACCGCCTGACGCCCAATCGCTGGGCGCCGACCTGGACCAATCTCGGCCGCCAGGACCGCGGCGCCAGCCTGCGCGTCTGTCCCATCTTCGCCCCGACCGCGGAGGAGGCGGGGCGCCAGTTCAACCTCGAATTCCGCGTCGCCGACGCGGCGGCGAGCCCCTATATGGCGCTCGGCGCCGTCATCTTCGCCGGCCTCGACGGGCTGCGGCGGAAGCTGCGGCTGCCGCCTCCGCCGCAGCGCGATTTCTGGGAGATGAGCGAAGCGGAACGCTGCGCGGCGGGCGTCCGGCCGCTGCCGCGGAGCCTCGATGAAGCCGTCGAGCGCCTCGCCGCGACCGAAGCCGCACGGGAGTGGTTCGGGGAGCGCTTCCTCGATGTCTATCTCCGTTTCAAGCGCGCCGAGCTGCGTGCTGTCGCCTCCCTGAGCGCGGCCGAGATCTGCGCCCGCTACGCCGCGGTTTATTGAAGGGCAGCGCAAATCCCGCAATGGCCGATCGCGGAACCTCCCTCCTCGCCTCCGACGAGCCCTCTCCGGTAGAGGTTCTGCGCCCGCATGGCGCGTCGGATTTCGTCCTCACCGCCGATCATGCCGGGCGCAGGATCCCGCGCCGCCTCGGCACTCTGGGTCTCGCCGAGCCGGAGCTCAGCCGCCACATTGCCTGGGACATCGGCATCGCCGCGGTGACCCGCCATCTTGCCGAGCGCCTCGATGCGGCGGCGATCCTCCAGACCTATTCGCGCCTCGTCATCGACTGCAACCGGCGGCCGGGCGGCGAAGGCTCGATCGCCGTCCTCAGCGAGGCAACGCGCGTGCCCGGCAACGAGGCGCTCGCGCCCGCCGAAGCCGCGGCGCGCAAAGACGCCGTCTTCGTCCCCTACCACGCGGCCATCGCGCGTCTCCTCGATGCGCGCGCCGCGGCCAGGCGGCGCACGGTGCTCGTCGCGATGCACAGCTTCACCCCCATCTTCAAGGGTGCGGCGCGCGGCATGCATCTCGGCATTCTCTACAACCGCGATCCGCGCTTTGCCCGCATCCTCTTGGATCTGCTGAAATCCGAGCGCGATCTTGTCGTCGGCGACAACGCGCCCTACCGCGTCAGCGACGAGACCGACTACACCATCCCGGTGCATGGCGAGCGGCGCGGACTTCCCCATGTCGAGATCGAGCTCCGCCAGGACCTGATCGGCGCGGCGGCGGGGCAGCTGCAATGGGCGGAGCGCTTGGCCCGGCTGCTCGCGGCCGCCGATGCGCGGCTAATCAAGGAGGAGAAGCGATGAACGCCGCTCTGAGCCGCGAGGTCGAGATCGACCCTCGGCATGCCGCCCTCCTCTTCATCGATGTGCAGAACTACACGGCCCGTCCCGACGGCGGCGAGTACAAGGGGCTGGACGCGCGCGAGATGGAGGAGCGCTACGGCTATTTCTTTCGCGTGATGCGCGAGACGGCGGTCCCCAATATGCGGCGCCTCCAGGCCGCCTGCCGCCGCGGCGGCATCGAGGTCCTCTACACCGTCATCGAGAGCCTGACGCGCGACGGGCGCGACCGCAGCCTCGACTACAAGATCAGCGGCTTCAACGTGCCGCGCGGCTCGTGGGACGCGAAGGTGCTGGACGAGATCGCGCCCGGCGAGGACGAGATCGTGCTGCCGAAGACCTCCTCCTCGGTCTTCATCTCGACCAATATCGACTATGTCCTGCGCAATCTCGGCGTGCGCTCGCTCCTCCTCGCCGGCATCCTCACCGATCAATGCGTCGATTCGACAGTGCGGGATGCTTGCGATCTCGGCTATCTCGTCACTCTCGTCACCGACGCCTGCGCGACGCACAGCGCCGAACGGCACGAATGGTCGCTCCGCAACAACCGCGGCTATGCGCGGCAGCGGAAGACCGAAGAGGTGGTCGCGGAGATCGCCCGCCTGACCGGCAGCGGCGAAGGCGACTGAAACTTCCTCCTCCGCAGAGAGGCTCTCCCATGATCCAGAGGACGCTCGGCAAATCCGGCCTTCAGGTTTCGCTGGTCGGGCTCGGCTGCAACAATTTCGGCGGCCGCATCGACCTCGAAGCCTCGCGCAAGGTCGTCCATCGCGCCCTCGATCTCGGCATCACGCTCTTCGACACCGCCGATGCCTATGGCAATCGCGGCGGCTCGGAAGAGTGTCTCGGGCAGATCCTCGGCGACCGGCGGAAAGAAATCGTGCTCGCCAGCAAATTCGCCCTGCCGATGGACGACAGCGGCCGCCTCCAGGGCGCCTCTCGGCGCTATATCATGAGCGCCGTCGAGGCGAGCCTCAAGCGTCTCAAGACCGGTTGGCTCGACCTCTACCAGCTCCATCGGCCGGACCCGCTGACGCCGATCGAGGAGACGCTGCGCGCCCTCGACGACCTCGTCCGCCAGGGCAAGGTCCGCTATATCGGCTGCTCCAACCTGCCGGCGTGGCAGGTCGTCGAGGCGCAATGGACGGCCCGTCACCTCGGCCTCAACGCTTTCATCTCGTGCCAGGACGAATACAGCCTCCTCGTCCGCGGCATCGAACGCGAGCTGCTGCCGGCGATGACGGCCTATGGCCTCGGCCTCCTCCCCTATTTCCCTCTCGCGAGCGGACTCCTCACCGGCAAGTACAAGCGCAACGCGCCGATGCCGGAAGGCGCGCGCCTCACCTATACGCAGAGCCTCGCCGAGCGCTATGTGACCGATGCGAATTGGGCGGTGGTCGAGGCGCTCGAAGGATTTTGCCGGGCGCACGGCCGCACCCTCCTCGAACTCGCCTTCAGCTGGCTCGCGGCGCGGCCGCGCGTCGCCAGCGTCATCGCCGGCGCAACCCGCCCCGAGCAGCTCGACCAGAACGTCAAGGCGGTGGATTGGGCGCTGAGCGCGGCGGACATGGCCGAAATCGATCGGCTGACGCAACTGTGATGAGCATCGCCGCGTATCGTTTCCTAAGGTGAGTGGCTGTTTTTCTGGAACCGGGCAATGTCCGTCATCGACCGCTTTGCACAGAAGAACGAAGCCTTCCTCCTCCTTCTCGGCCGCGTGCTGATCGCCGCGCTGTTCCTGCCCAGCGGCTTCGAGAAGCTGAACAGGCTCGCCGGCTTCGCGGCGACGCTGGGCTCCCGCGGCGTTCCGGCGCCGCAGATCCTGGCGCCTCTCGGCGCCGCCGTCGAATTCCTCGCGCCGGCGGCGATCCTGCTCGGGCTCAAGACGCGTTACGCGGCGCTGATCCTCATCGCCTTCACCATCATCGCCACGCTCGTCTCCCATCGTTATTGGGAGTTCGCCGATGCGGCGATCCGGCAGGCCCAGTCGATCAATTTCTGGAAGAATGTCGCGATCGTCGGCGGGCTGGTCTTCGTCTTCGTGCGCGGATCGGGCCGAATCGCCGTCATTCGCGATGAATAAGGCCCGCCCCGCTGACGGCGGCTTGCGCGCCCTCGCCCCAAAGAGACAGGTGGCGCTCGCCTCCCATTAACCTCCCGCTCATGGGAGCGCGTCGATAATCGCTCCGCCCGTCGCGACGCGATTGGAGGGGCGGTGGCGCTGTCGCATTTGCACTGTGTGGTCGAGAGCATCCGTGGCGGCGACCGCGCCCGCCGGCTGCAGCGCATCCTCGAGCGGCAGCGGCGCCTGACGGTACGGATCGACGGCAGCGCCGAGCAGGTCGCGCCGATGATGCGGCGCATGCGGCAATGGCTCGATCGCCACCGGATCGAGCCGGCCTCCTTCGACTTCAGTCCCGCCGGCGCCGACCGGCTGGTCTTCAAGCTCCGCTTCCGCCATGAGGCGGAGGCGCGGGAGTTCCGCCGCGTCTTCCGCGCCGGCGAGGACCGGGGCATGCTCAAAGATGGCGGCGCAGGAAGTCCAGCACGGCGCCCCAGACCGCGCGGCGGTGGTCGCGCCGGAGATAGCCATGCCCGGCATTCTCGATGATCACCGTCTCGATGGTGCGGCCGCGCGCCCGCAAGGCGGCGACGAGCGCCATGGTCTCGCTCGGCGGCACGCGCGGGTCGCGGAGCCCATGGGTGGCGAGAAGCGGCGCGCGGATGCGGTCGACATGCGTCAGAGGCGAGGCGGCGTGGAGGAAATCGCGGTCCCGCTCGGGGTCGCCATATTCGGCCGCGCGGTGACGCCGCCGCCACGGCCCGGTATCGCGCAGCTCGGTGAGGAAATCGGCAAAACCGTAATGCTCGACCGCCGCCTTCCATAGCTCGGGATGGCTGGCGAGCGTCGCCAGCACCATGAAGCCGCCATAGCTCTGCCCCATGGCTGCGACGCGGGCGGCATCGATGTCGGGCTGCGCGCCGAACCAGAGCCGCGCCTGCCGCAGATCCTCGACGGCATCCGGACGGCGGGGGCCGTCATCGAGCGCGGCATAGCTTCGCCCGTAGCCGGTCGAGCCGCGCAGATTGGGCAGCATGACAGCATGCCCGGCCGCGACCAGCGCCTGGATGTCGGGGCGAAAGACCGGGCGCGTCTGGCTCTCGGGCCCCCCATGCACCCAGATGACGGCCTTGCGGCCGCCCGGCGGCGGCTTTCCGCCGGGCCCGGCGGTGAAGGTCGGAATCCGCCGGTCGTCGAAGCTCGAAAACTCGTCGAGCCGCCAGTCGACGAGGTCGAGCCCCGCCCCCGCATTGGCCGCGATCTCGGGCAAGAGATCGCGGGCGGTTGCCGTCGCGCGGTCGAAGAGCCAGAGGCTCCGCGGCCGCGTCGGGGCGGTGAGCGAGAAGGCGAGGCGGCGACTGTCGGGCGACCAGGCGAGGTCGGCGATGACGCCGCGCGGCAGGCTGGCGACGGGGCGCGCGTCGCCGCCGGCGGTCGAGACCAGAAGAAGCTCGGACCAGCCCGCCCGGTTGCGGGTGGCGGCGAGAAGGGTGCCGTCGGGGGCGAGGGCGAGCCCGTCGATATCGGCGCCCTCTGCCATGAAAACAGGGGCGAAGCCGTCCGTTGCGCGATCGTAGACGACGATGCCGAGATGCTCGCCCCCGAGCTCGGTCAGACCGTAGAAGCCGCTGCCGTCCTTGCGCCAGCGCAGCGCGGCATAGCGCGCTTTGCCATGCGCCCGCGGCAGCGGGCGCAGCGATCCGCTCGCCACCTCGAAGAGGCGCAGCTCATGGTCGAAATGGCTGCGGTCCTCGCGGAGCAGGATGGCGCTCCCATCCGGGCTCCAGCCGCAGACGGTCTGCATGCCCGTGAGCGCGGCGAGCCGTCTTTCGGTGCCTCCGGCGACGTCGCGGAGATGGAGATCGAAATCGACGCCGTTGCGCGCATTGGCGGTGTAGGCGATGCGGGCGCCGTCGGGAGCGAAGGCGCCCCAGCTATGGATCGCATCCGGACGCGCGGTGAGCTTCCGGGCCGCGCCCTCCGCGGGCAGCAGCCAGAGCTGCTGCCGCTCGTCGCCGCCGACATCCGTGCCGTAGGCGAGCGCGTCGCCCACGGGAGAGCGGGCGAGAAAAGCGACCGGCTCGTCGTGGAAAGTGAGCTGCCGCCGCGCGCCGCTACCGAGGTCGAGCGACCAGATCTGAGGCAGCCCACTGTCGTCGGCGAGATGAAAGAGACGGTTCCCATCCTGGGCGAAGGCGGGCGAGCCGGCGCTGCGCAGCGCGACGAGGCGGTCGACAAGCGATGCGTCCAAAAGAAACTCCCGGGCGTTGCCGTCAGGGCGGCGGCATTCGACGGAATATAGCGCGTATGCGCCGAGCGGCGCTTGGCGTGGGATTGCCGATCCGGCGACTCGATCAATTTTAGTGCCAAGGGAGCCGACGCCTTTGTCTTCATCGAAATCGGAAGCTGCGACGTGACTGCATCGCCCGACGCGCCGGCCGGTATAGTCCGGACCGTGGCCGCCACGCTGCGTCCCGCGCTGCGATCGTTCCTGCGGCGATTGCCGGGGCCGCTCTGGCCGAGTCGGCAAACCCGCCGATCGCGGTCGCTCGCGGAGATGGCAGCCCCCTCTTCGAGCGAGGGCGACAAAATTCTCGATCTCGAACGCGAGATCGACGCCTTGCGCCAGGCCGTCGATGCCCGCGACCAGTTCATCGCCACCGCCGGCCACGAGCTGCGCAACCCCATGTTGCCGATCGTCCTCGCCACCCAGCGCCTCATCGCCATGGCGGAGCGAAGCCAAGGCAACGCTGCCGCGCTGCTGCCTGATCTGCGGCGTCTGGAGCGTCTCGTCGACCTCTATGTCGGGCGCACGACCTTGCTGCTCGACATTTCGCGCATCACCGCCGGGCACCAGAAGCTGGAGCCGGAAAGCCTCGATCTCGCCGAGCTGCTGCGCGACATCGTTGCGAGTTACGCCGATGCGGCGCGGCGCGCCGGCTCGACGGTCGCTACCGACATTCCGGACACTGTCCCCGGGCGTTGGGATCGCCTCGCCCTGCGTCAGGTCATCGAGAATCTCGTCTCGAACGCCATCAAATACGGCGACGGCAAGCCCATCGCCGTGGCGCTGGAGCCGCGCGGGGAAACCGTTCGGATCGTCGTCAAGGACAACGGCATCGGCATCAAAGAGGAGGACCAGGCACGCATCTTCGACCGCTTCGAGCGGGCCGTATCCCGGCGCCGCCACGGCGGCTTTGGTATTGGCTTGTGGCTTGCCAATGAGCTTGTGACGGCGATGGCCGGCCGGATTACTATCGAGAGCGCGGCGGGCGATGGATCGAGCTTTACCGTCACGCTGCCGGTTCATCACGATAAAGACAGGGTGACGACATGACGGGAGATCCGGGGCAAGCTGGCGAGTCGCCGGTCGAACGCTTCTCAAGCAGCATTCCCGGACTGGACGAAATCCTCGACGGCGGCTTTCTGCGCGGCGGCATCTATATCGTCCAAGGCCCGCCCGGCGCCGGGAAGACGATCTTCGGCAATCAGACCGCCTTCGGCCATGTGGCCCGCGGCGGACGGGCGCTCTACGTCACCCTTCTGGCCGAACACCACGCCCGCATGATCTCGCATCTCGGCAATATGGGCTTCTACCGGCCGGAATTCATGCCGCGGTCGCTCTACTTCGTCGGCGGCTTCAACGTCCTCGAGACTGAAGGGCTGGCCGGTCTCATGACGCTGATCCGGCGCGAGGTGCAGGCGCGCGGGGCGTCGGTCCTGGTGCTGGATGGCCTCGTCGCGGTCGAGCACGGCGCCTCGAGCGAGCTCGAATACAAGAAGTTCATCCACGAGCTTCAGACGCTGGCCGGGTTCAGCGATTGTACTATGTTTCTTTTGACCAGCGCGCGCGGCTTGGCGGTGACCCCCGAGCATACCATGGTCGACGGCCTCATCGATCTCTCCGAAGAGCTCTACGGGGTGCGCGCCGTGCGCGAGCTCGTCGTTCGCAAGTTCCGCGGCAGCCGCTCCCTCGGCGGACGCCACCCGTTCCGCATCGACGGATCGGGCATCACCGTTTATCCGCGGACCGAGGCGCGCCTCGCCCGTCCGGTCATGCCCGATGACGGCAAGGCCGAGATCACGACGACCGGCATTCACGGCCTCGATGCCATGATGACCGGCGGCCTGCCGGTCGGCTCCGTCACCCTCGTCCTCGGCGCGTCGGGCAGCGGCAAGACCACGATCGGCCTCGAATTCATCGCCGAATCGAGCGCCGCCATGCCGGGCCTCTTCTTCGGCTTTTTCGAGACGCCGCAGCGCCTCCTCATCAAGGCGGCGCGGCTCGGCATTTCGCTCAACCGGCTCGTCGAGCAGGGGCACGTCGAAATCCTCCACGAGCCGCAGGTCGAGGAGATCCTCGAAGCGACCGCCGAGCGCCTCCTCGATGCCGTCCACCGCCGCAAGGTGAAGCGCCTCGTCATCGACGGCATGCGCGGCTTTGAGCGGCTCGCGGTGCGCCGGGACCGCATCGTCCCCTTCTTCACCGCCCTTTCTGGCGAGCTGCGCGCGCTCGGGGTGACGACGCTCGTCACCTTCGAGGAGCCGGAGCTCGTCGGCCCCGTGGTGCGTGTTCCGGTCACCGAAGTGTCCTCGCTCTGCGACAACATGCTGCTGCTGCGCTATGTCGAGCTGCGCTCGCGCCTCTACCGGCTCGTTTCCATTCTGAAGCTGCGCGACCGCGACTTCGACCCGACCTTGCGCGAGTTCAAGATCACCGGGAGGCGAGTCGAGGTCGCCCAATCCTTCGAAAGCGCGGAGGCGATCCTGAGCGGCTTTGCCCATGTCGTCGGAGCCGGCGGCACGCGGCCGGAAACGAAGCCGAAGAGGCCTCCCGGCGCCGGTGAGAAATGACGAAAAAACTCGTCCTGATCGCCGAAGACGAGTTCAGCGTCGCCGAGATCCTTGGCGCCGTGCTGGGCGACGCGGGCTACAGAGTCGAAACCGCGATCAACGGCCGGCAGGCGCTCGAGCACATGCGGGAAGTCCGGCCCGACGTCATTCTCGCCGACTTCATGATGCCGGTGATGGATGGCGCCGCGATGCTGAGGGCGCTGAAGAGCGATCACCGCCTTGCCGCGATCCCGGTCATCCTCATGAGCTCGCTCCCGGAGGCGACCGTCGCGGAGGAATGCGACGGCTATGCCGGGTTCCTGCGCAAGCCCTTCAAGCTCGCCGCCGTCCTCGACCTGGTCGCCCGCATCGCCGGCAGCGCCGGCGAGGCATGAGACGGGGCTTGATTTGGCGCCGCGGCGCCGGATAAATCCCTCCGCCGCGCAGCGAGGCTTCAGGGGAGCGGCGCCCGGACGCAGCCATGACGACCTTGCTTCCCGTTCCCGAGATCGCGCTCGGCGCCGACCGGATCGCCGGCATCGCCGCGGACGCGGCGCGCTTTGCCGGCCCCGCCGCCCGCATCTTGCTGGTGGCTGATCCGGGGCTCCGCGGCGGCGCCGCGGCGCGCGTCGCGGCGGCCCTCGAAGCGGGCCGGCACCGACCTATCCTGTTCGCGGGCCTTGCGAGCAATCCCGGCTCGGCCGAGATCGACGCCGCGGCGGCGCTGGCGCGAAGCGAGCGGGCACAGCTCGTCATCGGCCTCGGCGGCGGCTCGGCGCTTGACGTGGCGAAGCTCGCGGGCGCCATCGCCACGGCGGCCGAGAGCGTCGAGCATTACCAGTTCTGCCGGAATCCCCTCCCCGCCCGCGGCCTGCCGGTCATCGCCGTGCCGACAACAGCGGGGACCGGCTCGGAGACGACCACCACCGCCGTCTTCACCAATGCCGCGGGCAAAAAGGCCTGGGCTTGGGGCGCCGAGCTCCGCTCGACGCTGGCGATCCTCGATCCGACATTGAGCCTGAGCCTTCCGGCCGCGCTCACGGCGCAGACCGGGATAGACGCGCTGGTGCATGCGATCGAAGCGGCGACGAACCGCAACCGCAGCGCCGCCAACGACGTCTCTGCGCATGCCGCGATCCGCCTCATCCGCCGCCACCTGCCGGAGGCGGTGCGGCAGCCCGGCGATCTCGCCGCCCGCGAGGCGATGCTGCTCGCTTCCTGCCTCGCCGGCATCGCCATCAACAATGCCGGCACGGCGATCGGCCACAATGTCGCGCATGCGCTCGGCAGCCTCGTCCCCATCCATCACGGCCGCGCCGCCGGGCTCGGCCTGCGCGCCTCGCTCGCCTGGAACATCGCCGGCGCGCCCGAGGCTTGGGCCGGCGTCGCCGCCGCCTTCGGGCTCGGCGCGGCGGACGTGCTGCCGGAGGCCGTCGACGCCTTCATGCGCGAGGTCGGCGTCAAGATCGCGCTCGCCGACGAGTTCCCGGCGCTGACGCCGGAGCGCCTCGCCGCTGAGATGGCGCTCGAGGAGAATGCATCGATGCGGCGCGCCAATGCGCGGCCCGCCGAGGACGCCGACCTGCTGGCGATCGCGCGCGCCGTGCTCGCCGCGGCCTGAAGGGGGACGAGATGGCCATCGCCCGCATCGAGATTTCGCAGCACCAGCTTCCCCTCGACCCGCCCTTCCGGCCGAGCTGGTCCTCGAAGCCGCGCACCGCCTTCGATGCGACGATCGTCCGCGTCTATGACGAGGAAGGCCGCATGGGCGTCGGCTCCGGCGACTACATGATGGGTTTCGCCGGGCACGAGCATCTCTTCATCGGCGAGGATCCGCTGCGCCTCGAGCGCCACAGCCGCGTCATCGACCACATCTCGTTCCATTACGGCCGCGTCTGGCCGCTCGACCTTGCGCTCTGGGACCTCGCGGGCCAGGTCCTGGGCCAGCCCTGCTGGAAGCTGCTGGGCGGCCTCTCGAACCGCGTCGCCGCCTATGCCTCCTCCGGCACGCTGCGCGATGCCGGCGCGATGGCGGCGCTGGCGCAGCGCGTCCGCGAGCGCGGCTTCAAGGCGCTCAAGATCCGCTTCCGCCGCGGCGACATCGGCGCCGATCTGGCGGCGCTCGCCGCCGTCCGCAAGGCGGTCGGCGACGGGCTGGAGCTGATGGTCGATTGCAACCAGGGCTGGCGCTTTCCCTGGGACACGATGGCGCCCTGGACCGTGAAGGACGCGCTCGCCGTCGCGCGCGAGCTCGAAGCGCTCGGCGTCTATTGGATGGAGGAGCCGCTGCACCGGGCCGACCGCGCCGGAATGCGGGCCCTGCGGCAAGCGACGCGGCTCCGCATCGCCGGCGGCGAGCTCAATCGCGAGATGCACGAGTTCCGCGACCTCATCGCGGAAGGCTGTCTCGACGTGCTGCAGCCGGACGCCGCCTGCATCGGCGGCCTCACCGGCCTGCGCCGCGTCGCCGCGATGGCGGGCGCCGCCAACGTCATGCTGACGCCCCATACCTGGGGCAACGGCATCGGCCTCCTCGCCAACGCGCATCTGGCGGCGGGCGCCGCCGATGCCGCCTTCCTCGAATTCCCCTACGACCCGCCGGAATGGACCGTCGAGCGGCGCGATTTCATGCTGCAGGCGCCGGTCGAGATCGACCGAGACGGCAATCTCGTGCTCGGCGAGGCGCCCGGGCTCGGCCTCGCCCTCGACGAGGAGCGGCTGGCCGCGACCCGCGTCGACGGCACGACGATCCGCTCGAACAACTGAGACGCTCAGCCGCGCCGCGCTTCCTCCGCGAGATAGTCCATCGCCGCGGCGACGCCGCCTTTGCCATGCGGCACGCCCGCGAGTTCGAGCGCCATCTCGACCGCGGCCAGGGCGCCGAGCAGCATCGGCTCGTTGAGGTCGCCCATATGGCCGATGCGGAAGACGCGGCCGCCCAGGCGGTCGAGCCCGCCGCCCAGCGAGACGTTGAAGCGGTCGAGGGCGATCTGGCGGACGCGTTCGGCATCCTGCCCCTCGGGGACGAGCACCGCCGTGATCGAATCGGATTGGACGCGGGGATCGGCGGCGAAGATCTCGGGTCCGTCATTGGAGCGCCAGACGCGGACCGCCCGCCGCGTCGCCTCGGCGAGGCGGTGGTGGCGGGCGAAGACTTGGTCGAGCCCCTCCTCGGCGATCATGCGGAGCGCCTCCTGCAGCCCGTAGAAGAGATGGACCGGCGCCGTTCCCGGGAACTTCGTCTGGCGGTTGCCCTCGACAAGGCGCCGCCAATCCCAATAGACGCGCGGCAGCCGCGCGCTCGCGGCGGCGCGCAGCGCCTTCGCGCTGGCGCCGGTGAAGGCCATGCCGGGCGGCAGCATCAGCCCCTTCTGCGAGCCGCCGACGACGACATCGGCCTGCCACTCGTCCATGCGGAAATCGAAGGAGCCGAGCGAGGAGATGACATCGACCATGAAGAGCGCCGGATGGTGCGCGGCGTCGATCGCCCGGCGGATCTCGGCGCAACGATTGGCGACCCCGGTCGAGGTCTCGTTATGGACGAGGAGCACGGCCTTCAGCGTCCGCGCCTTGTCCTCCTTGAGGCGCGCCTCGACGGCGGCGGGGTCGATGCCGGCGCGCCAGTCGCTCGCCAGCGTCTCGACGACGACGCCGTACTCCTCGGCGAGCCTTCCCCAATTGAGCGAGAAATAGCCGCTCTCCAGCACCAGCACCTTGTCGCCCGGCGAGAAGAGGTTGACGATCGCCGCTTCCCAGGCGCCGTGGCCCGAGGCGGCGTAGACGAGGATGGCGGCCTCGGTCTTGAGAAGGGCGCGAAGCCCCTCATAGCATTCGGCGGCGATGGCGCGGAACTCGGCGCCCATGAAATCGAGAGCCGGGCGGTCCATGGCCCGCAGGACCCGGTCCGGGATGTTGGTCGGGCCCGGATTCTGGAAGAACTGACGCCCTCTCGTCGCCGCCATGCCGTTTCCTCCTGCTGCAATGCTTATTGCGCGCATCATCGCGCGAGGCCTTACCCTTCTACCGTCGCGCGACGGCGCATGGCTGCGCAAATTTCGAGGGACTGACCTGCGAGGCCGGGCGCGCCTAGGCCGCGGCGCTGGCGCTGCCGTCGGTCAGGAGGGCGTAGAGCGCGTCCTTGTTGTCGGTGCCGCGCAGCTTCTCGCAGATGGCGGCATTGCGGAAGAGCCGCGAGACGCGGGCTAGCGCCTTCAGATGGTCGGCGCCGGCGCTTTCCGGGGCGAGTAGCAGGAAGACGAGATCGACCGGCCGGTCGTCGATGGCGGCGAAGTCGATCGGCCGCTCCAGCCGCGCGAAGACGCCGTAGAGGCGCGTCAGCTCGGCGACGCGGCCATGGGGAATGGCGACCCCCATGCCGATGCCGGTCGAGCCCAGCCGCTCGCGTTCGAGCAGCACCTCGAAGACCCGCCTTTCATGCAGGCCGGCGAGGCTGGCGGCGCGGCGCGCCAGCTCTTGCAGCACCTGTTTCTTGCCGGGGGCGCGCAGGCTGGCGATCACGCCGTCGGGCGTGAGGAGGTCGGCGATATCCATCGGAACTCTGGTCTAGGATTTCGGTCTGGTGGAAGGGGACGCGCGCAGATCGGGATCGACCCAGCCGATATGGCCGTCGCTCCGGCGGTAAACGACGTTGAGGCCGCCATGCGCCCGGTTGCGAAAAACAAAGCTGGGCTGGTCGGCGAGATCCATGCGCATCACCGCCTCGCTGACGGTGAGGGCCGGTATTTCGCATTCCATCTCGGCGATGATGACGGGCTGGTCGCCGGCCGGCGCCTCCTCCGCATCCGCCTCCTCGCTCTCGGCGAGGACGTAGCTGCGGGCCGGCACGGATTCGGCGGCGTCGCCGTCGCGCGGCCGCTGATGATGATCGCGCAGGCGCCGCTTGTAGCGGCGGATGCGCTTGGCGATCCGCTCCGCCGCGCTGTCGAAGGCGGCGTAGGCGTCGCCCGCCGCCGCCTGGCCCTGGACGAGAAGGTAGCGGTTGAGATGCACCGAGATGTCGGCGCGCAGCAGATGCGCCTCGCGCGAGAAGACGACATGGGATTCGATCGCCTTGCCAAAGTATTTGCCGATGATGGCCTCGAGCGCGTCGGCGACATGTTGGCGCAACGCGTCGCCGACATCGATCTGCTTACCGGAAACGGAAAGCTGCATTGACGTTTGTTTGCCTCGGCAGAGCGCATGCCAGGATTTAGAGCCGGCGCGCCCGCCGTCAAGGCCGGACCGTAAGAGCGTCATCCCGGCGAGTCAAGCTCGCCTCATCCTTCAATTGATCTGCCGCGACCGCGCGTGACCATGCCGCCGCGGCCGCCCGACACGCCGCCCGCGGGCGGTTCGAGGCGCACTATCGCCGCCTTTGGGAGGCGATGCCGACGCCCCCCAATCGGCCAGGACCGTCAGCCCTAGCCTGGCGCAAGGCCATCAAGGGGCTGCGGCGCGCCACCCTCATCGCCTTCGGGAACGTGGAAGAGGAGTGACGGAGCAGCGGACAGCCGGCGGCGCGCCGCGGAGCCAGCCTGACCCGGGCGGCTCCTCCCGCCGGGGAGGGCCGCCGGGTCCCGTCCCGCCGATCAGCTCGCCGTCTTCTTCGCCGGCTTCTTCTTCATGGATTTGTGGGCCGCCGCCGGCTTCGTCATCTTGTCGCCCTTGGCGAGGCAATCCTTCATCTGCTGCGAATCCCAGGCATAGTCGTAGCAGCTCGCCTTGTGCGCCGATTTGTGGTGCGCCGGCGCCGCCTTGGTGGCGGGCGCCGCGGTTCCGGCGGCCGCCGCCGGCAGCGCGGTGAGGCCGCCGGCGATCACCACCGCCGCGGCAAGGCATGTCAGCATCTTCGTCATGGTGGGCACCCTTCCCTCTCAATTGGGTTGCCTCCGCCGCGCGGTGCGCCGCACGCGCCGGCAGAGCGGAGCATGGCCATCGCCCCGCTGCTGCTTACCGGTTCCGACCGCGCCGATGCAAGCCTCATCTCGCCAAAAAAGATAAGCCTGACCGTCGGCTTGGCAATTTTTTGTGCCGAGAAGCGGCCGCCGAACGAATTGACCGCCGCATAGCTTTGGGCCACCGTCGCGGCATCAAAAAAGAGGGAGAGCACGGCATGAGCGACACACTGACCGAGGCGGAGCTCGAGGCGCTGCGGGCGTGGGATACGCCCACCATCTGCAACGCCCTCGAGCTGGTGGCGCCGGAGCGGCGCGCGCTCGGCTTCAACCGGCGGCCGCTCTACGCGCCCTTCCCCGAGCTGAAGCCGGTGGTGGGCTATGCGCGCACCGCGATGATCCGCGCGCGCGAACCCTATGGCCGCGCCAAGGAGGAGGCGCGGCGCCACCGCATCGCCTATTACGAATACATCGCGGCGCCGCCGCGCCCGACCATCACCGTCATCCAGGATGTCGACGGCCCCGATCTCGGCTTCGGCGCCTTCTGGGGCGAGGTGCAGACGCATCTCCACCAGGCGCTGGGCGCGGTCGGCGTCGTCACCGATGGCTGCGTGCGCGATCTCGACGCCATGGCGAAGGGCTTCTTCGTCCTCGCCGGCTCGGTCATGCCCTCGCACGCGCATGTCGAGCTCGTCGATTTCGGCGGCACGGTCAGCGTCCACGGCATGGTGGTGCGCCACGACGACCTCGTCCATGCCGACCGCCACGGCGCCGTCGTCATTCCGCACGCCGTCGCGCGCCAGGTGCCGGAGGCGGCGGCGCTGCTGGCGCGGCGCGAGAAGGTGCTGCTCGACGCGGCAAAGCGCCCGGGCTTCTCGGTCGCCGAGCTGCGCCGCGCGCTTGCCGAGGCCGACGAGATTCACTGAGGCGGGCGGCCGAGGCGCGCCGCCACCTCCGGCGGGATCGGCTCGGCGCGCATGCCCTTCGGCCGCGCCGGATCGGCGACCGCCCAGACACGCAGCTCGCGGCCGTCGAGAAGCCGCGTCTCGTCGCGGAAGACGGCGTGGCGGAGCTCGACCGTCTTCTCCCCGACGGCGGCGATCCGGCTCTCGATGCGGAGGAGATCCTGCGGCCGCGCCGGCGCATCGAAGCGGGCGCCCGCTTCGAGAAGCGGCAGGCCGAGCGTGCCGTAGCGGCGCTGGAGCTCGAGGATCGGCAGCCCCGCCGCCGCGAAGAGAGCGAAGGTCGCGACATCGAACCATCGGAAGAAGACGGGGTAGTAGACGATCCCCGCCGGGTCGCAATCGCCCCAGCCGACACGCAGCTCCGTGGTGACGACGCGATCCATCTTCATCCTTTCCGCGCGATATGCCACCATTCCCGCCCGTTCGAGAGGAGCCGCGCGATGGACCTCCGCTTCACCCCAGAGGAAATCGCCTTCCGCGAGGAGGTGCGGCGGTTCTTCCGCGAGGCGCTGCCCGAGAGCATCCGGCGCAAGATGGTGGACGGCCGCCATCTGGACAAGGCCGATATCGTCGCCTGGCAGCGCATCCTCAACGCCAGGGGCTGGGCCGTGCCCGACTGGCCGGTCGAATGGGGCGGCACGGGATGGACGCCGGTCCAGCGCTACATCTTCCAGGAGGAGATGCAGCAGGCGCCGGCGCCGCAGCCCCTGGGCTTCGGCGTCAACATGGTGGGGCCGGTCATCATCGCCTTCGGCAGCGAGGCGCAGAAGCGCCATTACCTGCCGCGCATCCGCAACATTGACGATTGGTGGTGCCAGGGCTTCTCCGAGCCCGGCTCCGGCTCCGACCTCGCCTCGCTGAAGACGCGGGCCGAGCGCGTCGGCGATCATTACCTCGTCAACGGTCAGAAGACCTGGACGACGCTGGCGCAGCATGCCGACATGATCTTCTGCCTCGTGCGCACCAACCCGCGTGTGAAGAAGCAGGAGGGCATCTCCTTCCTCCTCATCGACATGAAGAGCCCCGGCATCACCGTGCGGCCGATCGTCACGATGGATGGCGGCGCCGAGGTCAACGAGGTCTTCTTCGACGACGTCGAGGTGCCGGCCGAGAACCTCGTCGGCGAGGAGGGGAAGGGCTGGGACTATGCCAAGTTCCTGCTCGGCCACGAGCGCACCGGCATCGCCCGCGTCGGCGTCTCGAAGCAGCGCATCCGCCGCTTGAAGGAGCTGGCGGCGCTGGAGCCGGCGGGGGGCGGGCGGCGGATGATCGATGATCGGCGCTTCCGCGAGAAGATCGCCGCCATCGAGGTCGAGCTGAAGGCGCTCGAAATGACGCAGCTCCGCGTCGTCTCGGCCGAGCGGCAGGGGCGCAGCAAGAAGCCCGACCCCGCCTCCTCGATCCTGAAGCTGAAGGGCTCGGAGATTCAGCAGGCCGTCTCCGAGCTCTTGATGGAGGTGGTCGGCCCCTACGCCATGCCCTACCAGCCCGACGAAGAGGGCTGGAACGAGCCGCCGATCGGCGCCGATTATGCGGGGCCGCTGGCGCCGACCTACTTCAACTGGCGCAAGATTTCGATCTATGGCGGCTCCAACGAGATCCAGCGCAACATCGTCGCCAAGGCGATCCTGGGGCTGTGATGGCGAGAGACGCCGTTCGCCTCCGAATTGAGAACCCTCTCCCGCTTGCGACCGCACGCGAGAGAGGGAGAACCCGGCGTTAGGATCGCCCATGGATTTCGACCTCACCGAGGAGCAGCGCCTGCTGCGCGACGCCGTCGAGCGGCTCGTCGCCGAGGAATACGATTTCGACAAGCGCAAGGCCTATGCGCAGGAGCCTGCCGGGTTCAGCCCGGCGCGCTGGGCGCAATATGCGGAGCTCGGCCTCTTGGGCCTGCCCTTCCCCGAGGCGCTGGGCGGCGTCGGCGGCACGCCGGTCGAGACGATGCTCGTCATGGAGGCGTTCGGCCGCGGCCTCGTCCTCGAACCCTACCTCGCGACCGTCGTGCTGGGCGGTGGCCTGTTGCTCCTCGGCGGCAGCGCGGCGCAGCAGCAGGAGATGGTCCCGGAGATCGCGCGCGGCCGCTTGCGCCTCGCCTTCGCCTTTGGCGAGCGCCAGGCGCGCTACGACCTCGCCGATGTCGCGACGACCGCGACGGCGGCAGCGGGCGGCGGCTTCGTGCTGAGCGGCGCCAAGGGCGTCGTCCTCCATGGCGACAGCGCCGACCGCCTCATCGTCACGGCGCGGACGGCGGGCGGCCCGCGCGAGCGCGAGGGGATCAGCCTCTTTCTCGTCGATGCGCAGGCCGCGGGCGTCACGGTGCGGGGCTATCCGACCGTCGACGGGCTCCGCGCGGCGGAAATCGCCTTCCGCGAGGTGCGGCTCGGCCCGGAGGCGCTGCTCGGCCCGCGCGACCATGGGCTCGATCTTGCCGAGCGCGCGATCGATCTCGGCATCGCCGCAGTCGCCGCCGAGGCGGTGGGCGCGATGAGCGCGCTCCACGAGCTGACGATCGATTATCTAAAGACGCGCAAGCAGTTCGGCGTCGCGATCGGCTCCTTCCAGGCGCTTCAGCACCGCGCCGTCGACATGTTCGTGGCCTTGGAGCAGGCGCGCAGCATGAGCTATCTCGCGACGATGATGGCCGAGGCCGAGGACGCGCTCCAGCGCCGGCGCATGCTCTCGGCGGCCAAGGTCCAGATCGGCCGCTCCGCGCGCTTCCTCGGGCAGCAGGCGATCCAGCTCCATGGCGGCATCGGCATGACGATGGAGTACAAGGCCGGGCACTACTTCAAGCGCCTCGCCATGATCGACACGCTCTTCGGCGACGCCGACCATCATCTGGCGCTGGTCGCCGAGAGCGGCGGGCTCATCGATGCGGCCTGAGGCGCCGGGGCGCACGGCGACAGCCCTCACCCCTCACCTAGGCCTCTCCCCTCTCCCGGCGGGAGAGGGGAGAGGAAAAATGGTGAAGCCGCCAATCCCTCGCCCGTCTCCCGGCACGGGAGAGTGGGAGAGGGAGGGAACCCACGAAGTGGGGAGGGTGAGGGGTGAGGGCTCGCGCCTCCCGCTTAGAAGGCAATCCGGGAGACCATGACCGAGCAGAACCACGTCACCGTCATCGGCGCCGGCATCGTCGGCGTCTGCTGCGCCCTCTATCTGCAGCGCGCCGGCTTTCGCGTGACGATCCTCGACGAGCGGCCGCCCGCCGAAGGCTGCTCCTTCGGCAATGCCGGGATTCTGAGCCCCAGCGCCTGCGTGCCGATCGCCGAGCCCGGCATGCTGTGGAAGGTGCCGCGCTATCTCGCCGATCCCCTGGGGCCGCTCGCCATCCGTCCCGGCTATTTCCTCCAGGCGCTGCCCTGGTTCCTGCGCTTCCTTCGCGAAGGGCGGCCGGCGCGCATCCGGCGGAACTCGCGCGCCATGGCGGCGCTCTATGCGGGCTGCTTCGATGCCTATGCGCCCTTGCTGAAGGAGGCGGGGGCCGAGGATCTGATCCGCCGCTCGGGCGCGCTCCTCGTCTCGAAGGAGAAGGGCAAGGGCGAAGTCGGCGGCGAACTCGCCAACGCCTTGCGCGCGGCCGCCGGCATCAAGGCCGAGCCGCTCGGCCGCGACGAGCTGCGCCAGCTCGACCCGGCGCTGTCGCCCGAGTTCAAGGGCGGCATCCTCTTTCCCGATATCGGCCATTCGGTCAATTCCTTCCGCCTCGCGCGCACTCTCGCCGAGCGGGTCGTGCGGAACGGCGGCACGATCCTTCGCCGCCGCGTCACGGGCTTCGCCTTCGGCGCGAACGGGCCCAGCGCGCTGCGCACGGCCGAAGGCGAGGTGCCGATCGGCGCCCTCGTCATCGCCGCCGGCGCCTGGTCGCGCGGCCTCGCGGCGCAGCTCGGCACCGAGCTCCCGCTCGAAGCCGAGCGCGGCTATCACGTGATGCTGCCGGATCCGGGCGTCGCGCCGCGGCTTCCGGTCTCCTATTCCGGGCGCGGCTTCTACGCGACGCCGATGGAGAATGGGCTGCGCTTCGCCGGCACGGCGGAGTTCGCCGGCATCGACGCGCCGCCGGACGACCGACGCGCCAAGGCGCTGCTCCGCCTCGGCAAGGACATGTATCCGGCGCTCAACACGGCGGGCGTGACCGAATGGATGGGCTGCCGCCCGTCCTTTCCCGACAGCCTGCCGGTGATCGACCGCTCGCCGCATTTCCCGGCCGTGCATTTCGCCTTCGGCCATTCGCATTGGGGGCTGATGGGCGCCGCCGTCACCGGCAAGCTCATCGCCGGGCTGGTCGCCGGAAAGCCGAGCTCGATCGATCTCGCCCCCTATCGCGCGACGCGCTTTTGACGGGCCCGTTGCCGGTCAGAGCATCTCCTCGAAGCGGCAATTGACGAGGAGCTCGGCGATGGCGGCGTTGTTGGGCAGGGCGAGCACGGTGGCGACGAGCTCTGCCAGATCCTCGGGCTGAGTCATGGACTCGCGCGGGAAGTCCGTCACCCACTGCGTCATGTCGGTGGCGACGAAGCCGGGGCAGAGCGCGGTCGCCCGCACGCCATCCGCCCAGCCGGCCCGGCGCGCCGCATGGGTCAGCGCCATCACCGCGAATTTGCTCATGGCGTAGCCGGCCTTGTCGTTCTTGACGCGCTTGCCGGAAAGCGAGGCGATGTTGACGATGCGGCCGCTGCCGGCGCGGCGCAGATGCGGCAAGGCGAGGCGAATGAGGCGGAGCGGCCCCTTGACGTTGATTTCCCACATCGCGTCATAGGCGCTCTCGTCCTCATCCTCGATCGCGACGTCGAGCGCGATCGCCGCATTGTTGACGAGCCCGTCGATGCGACCCCAGCGCTCGGCGGTGCCGCGCACCCAGGCTTCGCCGCTCGCCAGGTCGCGCGCGTCGAAGGCGGCGCGGAAGAGGCGTTCGCTCCCGAGATCGCGCGTCGCCGCTTCGAGCTTCGCCGGATCGCGCGCGCCGAGGCTCAGCGTGTAGCCCTTGGCGTGGAGGGCGCGCGCGACGGCAAGGCCGATGCCGCGATTGGCGCCAGAGACCATGATGACGCGGCCTTGGGGCGAGAGCATGTTTGCGGGTCCTTTCCGGCTGGAGCGAGCGGGCGGCGAGAGCCCTCACCCATCACCTACGCCTCTCCCCTCTCGCTTTGGGAGAGTGGAAGAGGGAGGGGACCCGCGCAGCGGGGAAAGTGAGGGATGAGGGTCCTCGCCGCCGCACGGTGCCGCACGCTCACACTTTGTGCAAATGACAGGCGACGCCGCGGCCGTCGCCGAGCGGCGTCCATTCGGGATAGGCCTTGCGGCAGATCTCCATCGCATGCGGGCAGCGCGTGTGGAAGTGGCAGCCCGCGGGCGGGTTCACCGCCGAAGGGACCTCGCCCTCGATGCGCAGCATCGCCACCTTGCGCGTCGGGTCGGGCACGGGCGAGGCGTCGCGCAGCATCTTCGTATAGGGGTGGAGCGGCTCCTTGAAGATCGCCGGGATGGGTCCGGTCTCGACGATGCGCCCCAGATACATGACCGCCATGCTCTGGCAGAAATAGCGGACGACGCCGAGATCGTGCGAGATGAAGATGAAGGACAGGCGGCGCCGCTCCTGCAGGCCCTGGAGCAGCAGCAGAATCTGCGACTGGATCGAGACGTCGAGCGCCGAGACCGGCTCGTCGGCGACGATGAGCTCGGGCTCCAGGGTGAGCGCGCGGGCGATGCCGATGCGCTGGCGCTGCCCGCCCGAGAATTCGTGGGGATAGCGCGTCATCGCGTTCTTCGGCAGCCCGACCTCGGCGAGGAGCAGCTCGGCGCGCGCGACGCGCTCGCCCGGCGCGCCGACGCCATGCACGCGCATCGGCTCGGTGAGCGCCTTGCCGATCATGCGCCGCGGATTGAGCGAGGCGTACGGATCCTGAAAGACGATCTGCATCTTGCGCCGGAGCGCGCGCAGCCGCTCCTTGCCGGCCGCCAGCACGTCCTCTCCCTTGAAGGCGACGCGCCCCTCATCGGGCTCGATAAGACGGAGCACGGCGCGCCCCGCCGTCGATTTGCCGCAGCCCGACTCGCCGACAAGGCCGAAGGATTGCCCCGCCCCGACGGTGAAGGAGATGCCGTCGAGGGCGCGGACGGTGACGGTGGTGGCGCGCGGGAAGCCGCGCTTCACCTCGAAGAACTTGCGCAGCCCCGCGACCTCCAGCATCGGCTCAGGCATGGCGGGGCGCCGCCGTGGCGGGGGCGCGGACGCGACAGCGCACGCGGTGATCGGCCGCCGCCGGGAGCGGCGCCAGCGCCGGATCGGTCGCCTCGCATTCCGCCTCGCGAAGGGCGCAGCGCGGCGCGAAGCGGCAGCCCGGCGGCATCGCCGAGAGCGGCGGCACCTGGCCCGGAATGGCGGCAAGCCCCGCCGAATCCTCGTCGACCCGCGGGATCGTGCGCAACAGCGCCTCGGTATAGGGATGGGTCGGGCGCGCGAAGAGCTCGTCCACCGCCGCCGTCTCGACGATGGCGCCCGCATACATGACGGCGACGCGGTCGGCGATCGAGGCGACGACGCCGAGATTGTGGGTGATGAAGATCATCGCCATGCCATAGGCGGATTTGAGCTCGGCGAGGAGCGCCAACACCTGCGCCTGGATGGTGACGTCGAGCGCCGTCGTCGGCTCGTCGGCGAGGAGCAGCTTCGGCCGGCAGGCGAGCGCCATGGCGATCATGACGCGCTGGCGCATGCCGCCCGAGAATTGGTGCGGGTAGTCGTCGAAGCGCTGCGCCGCCGCCGGAATCTTGACTTGGTCGAGAAGCTCGAGCGCCGCCCGCCGCGCCGCCTGGCCTTCCATGCCGCGGTGGTAACGCAGGCTCTCGGCGACCTGGAAGCCGACCGTCAGTACCGGGTTGAGCGAGGTCATCGGCTCCTGGAAGATCATCGAGATCTCATTGCCGCGGAGCTTCCGCATCGCCTCCTCGGAGAGGCCGACGAGATCGCGCCCGGCGAAGCGGATGCGCCCCGCCGCGATGCGGCTGTTGGCAGGCGGCAGCAGCCCCATGATCGAGAGCGCCGTCACGCTCTTGCCGCAGCCCGATTCGCCGACGAGCGCCAGCGTCTCATTGCGCGCCAGGGCGAAACTGACGCCGCGCAGCGCCGCATGCCAGGCGCCGCCGGTGCGGAACTCGGTGACGAGCCCGTCGAGCTCGAGGAGCGGCGCTTCCGTGGCGGCGCTCATTTCCGGTCCGCTCCGCGGGTCCCCTCATCGCGAGCGCGGCGAAGCGATCCAGCCCTCCGCCTGTGGATTGCTTCGGCGGCTGCGCCTCGCCATGACGAGGCCCAGCAATCACGCCATCGCCGGGTCATTCGCATTCACTCGCCGCCGCGCAGCTTGGGGTCGATCGCGTCGCGCAGCCCGTCGCCCAGCATGTTGAGCGAGAAGACGACGAGCAGGATGGCGAGGCTTGGGAAGATCGAGAGCCAGGCGCTGTCGAGGATGTTCTCGAAGCCTTCGCGGATCATGCCGCCCCAGGTGGCGACGGGCGGGCGGACGCCGAGGCCGATGAAGGAGAGCGAGGCCTCGGTGCGGATCGCCGTCGCCAGCCACAGCGAGCCCATGACGAGAATCTCGGCCATGATGTTGGGCAGGATATGCACCGCCATGATGCGCAGGTCGGAATAGCCCAAAGCCCGGCAGGCCTCGATATAGTCGCGCTCCTTGACGGCGATGGTGGGCGCCCGCGCGATGCGCGCGAAGGGCGCGATCGCGGTGAGCGCGATGGCGATGATGAGGTTGCCCATGCTGGGGCCCAGCATCGCCACCACCATGAGCCCCATGATGAGGGAGGGGAAGGAGAGGAGCACGTCCATCGCCTGCATGACGACGAGGTCGAACTTGCCGCCGACATAGCCCGAGACGATGCCGATGGTGCCGCCGATGAGCATCGCCGAGAGGATCGAGACCGAGCCGATGACGAGCGACAGCCGCGCCCCCCAGAGCAGGCGCGAGAGCGTGTCGCGGCCATAGGAATCGGTGCCGAACCAATGCGCGGCGGAGGGGCCCTCGAGACGCGAGATGATGTCCTGGTCGAGCGGATCGTAGGGGGCGATGAGCGGCGCCAGCAGCGCCAGCGCGACGATGACGAGGAAGACGACGAGCCCGACCCAGGAGGTGGCATTGGCGTTGAAGGCGCGGCGGAGCTGAAGCAGCCAATGCGCGGCGGCAGGGCGCTCCACAGGGACCGCTGCGATGCTCTCAGTCATCGCGCTCTCTTTTCCTCTCGCCGCCATCGCTCATTGCCGCTTGATCCGCGGATCGATGAAGCCGTAGGTGAGATCGGTCAGCAGGTTCACCAGCACGATGGCGAAGGCGTAGACGACCATCATTCCTTGCAGCACCGTGTAGTCGCGCTGGTCGAGGGCCGAGACGATGAGCTTGCCGAGGCCCGGCCGGTTGAAGACGATCTCGGTCAGGACGGAATTGCCGATGAGGATGCCGAGGTAGAGGCCGACGACGGTCACGACCGGAATGAGAGCGTTCCGCAGCGCGTGGCGCCACAAGATGACTCGGCTCGGCACGCCCTTGGCGCGCGCCGTGCGGATGTAGTCCTCGCCCAGCACCTCCAGCATCGAGGAGCGCGTGACGCGCGTCACATAGGCCGCCATGATGATGCCGAGATTGACGGTCGGCAGGGTGATGGCGCGGAGGCGCTCCCAGGGGCCGCTGCCGCCGGCGCCGATCACCGGGAACCAGCGCAGCTCGATGGCGAAGGCGAGCAGCAGCATGATTGCCGAGACGAAGGCCGGGAAGGAGAGGCCAAGCAGCGAGCCCAACCGCGCGATATAGTCGAAGGCGGCGTTGCGGTGCAGCGCCGACCAGGTGCCGAGCGGCACGCCGATGAGAGCGCCGAGCACGATGGCGCTCACCGTCAGGTCGATCGAATAGGGAAGAACCTTCCCGACCTCCTCGAGGACGGGCTTGCCGGTGACGAGCGAGTCGCCCCAGCGGCCGCGCACGGCATTGGCAAGGAAATCGGCATATTGCTCGGCGATCGGCTTGTCGGTGCCGAGGCGATGGCGCATCGCCACCAGCGCCTCCTGCGTCGCCTGGTCGCCGAGGATCGTCTGCGCCGGATCGCCCGGCAGCACGCGCGCCAGCACGAAGACGATCGTGAGCACCGCCCACAGGGTCGGCACCGCGAGAAGCAGCCGCTTGACGATGTAGCCGATCATCGTTCCGTCATTCTACCCCGCTGGGTCGCCCCTCTCCCCTCGGGGAGAGGGAGATTCCCGGAGGGGAGAGGAGTGCGACAAGCGTTCCCGGCCCGCATCACTCCGTGAAATGCGTCGTCTCGTCGATCGGCGGGCCGAGGCTGAGCGAGCCTTCGAGCTTGAAGCCGTAATCGAGCGTCGAGCGCCGCGCCCAGATCTGCGGCTGCTCGTAGATCGGGATGGCGCAGACATTCGCCATCAGCTTCTGCTGCGCCGTCTTCCAGAGCGCCTTCTGCTTTGCCGGATCGGGCTCGACCCGGGCCGCGTCGATCTCGGCATCGGCGTTGTTGCAATGCGAGAAATTCGTCACCGCCGTCGGCGTGCCGACGATGCTGCGCGAGTGGAAGAACTGCGTGAGATACGTGTCGGCGATCGGGAAGCGGGCCGCCGCGTAATGAACGATGGGGCTCATATCCTTGCGGATATCGGCGTGGAAGGTGGCGTGCTCGACCACCTCCATGTCGAGATTGATGCCGACCTTGCGGAGCTGCGCCTGCACGACCTCCATCATCGACAGCATGCCGGGCAGGTTCGTGTGGATGATGTGAATGGTGAGGCCGTTCGGGTAGCCCGCCTCCTTCAGCAGCTCCTTCGCCTTCGCCGGGTCATAGGGGATGAGCGGCACGTCGTCGCTCTGCCCCAGATAGCCGATCGGCACGATCGACTTGGCGGCGCGCGTGATGTCCTTGCCCTTGAACTGCACGACCTGGTCGCGGTTGACGCCGTAGGCGATCGCCTGCCGCACCTTGATGTTGTCGAGGGGCGGCTTCGTCACGTTGAGATAGAGGCTCGACAGCTCCGCCGGGTTGAAGACGTCGACGATGACGCCCTTCTCCTTCTTCATGCGATCGACCCAGGTCTGGTCTTGCTTGCCGTAGGTCAGGTCGATCTCGCCCGAGGTGAAGGCGAGGTCGCGCGTCGCATCGGAGTAGATGTAGCGGTATATAATCTTGTCGAGCTTGGGCGCGCCGCGGAAATACTGCTTGTTGGCGACGACGGTCACCGATTCCTTGGATTTGTATTCGTCGAACATGAAGGGGCCGGTGCCGATCGGCTTCTTGGCGAAGCCTTCGCCCATCTCCTCGGCCGCCTTCTTGCAGACCATGTTGCCGCCCTGATAGTTGATGAGGAGCCCCAAGAGGCTCGGCACCGGGTTCTTCAGGGTGATCTTCACGGTGTATTTGTCTGGCGCCTCGACCTTCTCGAAATCCTTGAAGTCGCTGGAGAAGGCCGAGCGCTTCGGATCGCCGGCGCGGGCCAGGGAATAGACGACGTCCTCCGCCGTGAACTCGCCATAGCCGTGATGGCACTGAACGCCGTGGCGCAGCTTGAAGGTCCACTCCTTGCCGTCGGGCGAGGCGGTCCAGCTCTCGGCGAGATCGGGCTCGATGGTCTCGGGATTCATCGTCCCCGGTTTCATGCGGACGAGGCCGTTGAAGAGCCAGTCGAGCAGCGCCTTGTCAGGCGTCGTCGCCGAGACGTGCGGGTCGAGCCGGCCGGCATCGATCGCCGCCATGCCGACGGTCAGCACCTTCTTTTCGGCATGGGCCGCACCGATCGTCGCGAGAAAAGCGGCGCCGGCGAGCAGCGCCGCCCTGCGGAGTGAGCCGCGGATCATCGAAAACCTCCCCTTTTTGCGCTCCCGAGCGTGCCGCGATACTCGCCACAAACCGGCGGCGAGCGCAAGCGGAACCGCGCCGGCGCGGTCTGTCGCGGCGACCGCGCCCGCAAGAATCGGATGGACCTGCCGGTTCCCTTGGCGATCATCGGCCGAAGAGCAAGAGAGGCCATTCATGACGAGGTGGAAGACGGCGCCGGCGGTCGCCGAGCGCGTCGACGGAATCGATTGGCAGGAAGCGGCGGCCGCCCTCGACAAGCAGGGCTACGCGACGCTTCCGGCGCTGCTCGATTCCGAAGAATGCCGCGCGCTCGCGGCGCTTTACGGCGAGGCGGCGCCGTTCCGCAGCCGCATCGTCATGCAGCGCCATGCCTTCGGCCGCGGCGAATACAAATATCTGCGCTACCCGCTGCCGCCGCTCGTCGAGGCGCTGCGTCAGGCGCTCTATCCGCATCTGGCGCCGATCGCCGAGCGCTGGCGGACGCGCCTGAACGAAGGGGGCAGCTTCCCGCCGCGCCTTGCGGATTACCTCGCCCGATGCCGTGCGGCGGGACAATGCCGACCGACGCCGCTGCTCCTCGATTACGGGACAGGCGATTACAACTGCCTCCATCAGGATCTCTATGGGCCGCTCGTCTTCCCCTTGCAGCTCACCGTTCTGCTGAGCGCGCCCGGCCGCGACTTCACCGGCGGCGAATTCCTCCTCCTCGAGCAGCGTCCGCGCGCGCAGTCGCGCGGCGAGGTGGTGCCGCTGGCGCAGGGCGACGCCGTGATCTTTCCCGTCCATCATCGTCCCGTGCAGGGCACACGCGGCTGGTACCGCGTCAACCTTCGCCATGGCGTGAGCCGCATCCGCTCGGGACGACGCCGCACGCTCGGCGTCATCTTCCACGACGCCGCCTGACCTCTGGAACTGCGCCTTCGCGGAGGCCGTTACGAATCGGCGCCGGAGGAGCGGATGGCGGAGCAAGGCGAAGGCGGCAGGGTGGAGGAAGCGTCGGCCGACTCCGGCTACCACATTGCCGCCGCCGCCGAGGTCATGGAGCGGCAGCCGCGCATCCTCAAAGCCGGCGAGAGCTTCGCTCTCTTCGATCTTCATGGCGACATCGACGCCGCGGCGCGCGCCGCCGAGGGCGTCTTCCACGACGATACGCGCTACCTCTCGACCTGGCGCCTGCGCCTCGGCGGCGTCCGTCCGTTGCTCGTCCGCTCTTCGGTCCACCCCGAGACGCGGACGCTGCGGGTCGACCTCACCAATCCGGACATCCTGCACGGCGAGGCGCAAGTCGCCGGGCGCGAGAGCCTCGTCATCGACCGGCGGCGCGGCTTGGAGCCGGGCCTTTGCCGCGAGACTCTCCGCATCGCCAACCGCAGCGACCGCATGGTGGCGTTGCCAGCGCTCCTCGAGTTCGGCGCCGATTTCCGCGACATGTTCCAGATCCGCGGCCACCCCCGCAAGAAGAGCGGCCGTCGGCGTCCCGACCGCATCACCGCGGACGGTCTCGTCCTCTCCTTTGCCGGCGCCGACGGCGTCCTCTACGAGACGACCCTCGCCTTCCGCCCGGCGCCCGATGCCATCGAGGGGCGGACGGCGCGCTTCGATCTCCGCCTCGCGCCCGGGGCCGAAACGGCGATCGAGATCGAAATCCGCTGGCGGAACAGCGCCCGCGACGTCGCCGCGAGCCTCCCGCCGGCCGATCCGACCCGCGCCTTCGCCGCGGATCTCGGGCTCGCCTCGGGCCATCTCGCCTTCGACACCTGGATCGCGCGCTCGCGCGCCGATCTCGAAACCTTGGCGACACCCACTCCCTACGGCCTCTTTCCCTTCGGCGGCGTCCCTTGGTACTGCACCACCTTCGGACGCGACGGCATTCTGACGGCGTTCCTCACCCTCTGGGCCGATCCGAGCCTGGCGCGCGGCGTCCTTGGCTATCTCGCCGCGGCGCAGGCACGCGACAGCAACGCGGCGGAGAGCGCCGAGCCCGGCAAGATCCTGCATGAGCGGCGCAAGGGCGAGATGGCGCGGCTCGGCGAGGTGCCCTTCGGCCGCTTCTACGGCAGCATCGACAGCACGCCGCTCTTCGTCATGCTGGCGGCGGCCTATTGGCGGCGCACCGGCGATGCCGCGTTCATCGGCGCGATCTGGCAGCAGATCCTGGCGGCGCTCGGCTGGATGGAGCGCTATGGCGACCCCGACGGCGACGGCTTCATCGAATATGGCGGCAAGTTCGACGAGGGCTGGCGCGATTCGCCGGACGCCGTCTTCCACGCCGACGGCCGGATCGCGGAGAAGCCCATCGCCCTCTGCGAGGTGCAGGCCTATGCCTTCGCCGCCTGGCAGGGCGCGGCGCTTTTGGCGCGCGCCATCGGCGCCGGCGACGGCGCCCAATATCGCGCCCGCGCCGAGGCGCTGCGGCGCCGCTTCGAGGCAGCGTTCTGGTGCGAGGAGATCGGCTGCTACGGCCTCGCGCTCGACGGCGCCAAGCAGCCTTGCCGCGTGCCCTGCTCCAGCGCCGGGCACGCGCTCTTCGCCGGCATCGCGGCGCCCGAGCGCGCGGCGCAAGTCGCGGCGCGCCTCATGGCGCCCGCCTTCTTCGCCGGCTGGGGCATCCGCACGATCGGCGAGGATTGCGCGCGCTTCAATCCCGTCTCCTACCATAACGGCTCGATCTGGCCGCATGACAACGCACTGATCGCCCTCGGCCTTTCCCGCTACGGCCGCAAGGCCGAAGCGCGGCGCCTCGCCGAGGGCATCTTCCGCGCCAGCGCGCATTTCGACCTACGGCGCCTACCCGAGGTGTTCGCCGGCTTTCGCGAGGACGAGAGCGGCGGCGGCCCCGGCCGCTATCCCATCGCTTGCGCCATGCAGGCCTGGTCGAGCGCCGCTGCCTTCGGCCTCCTCGCCGCCTGCCTCGGGCTCGACTGCGATGCCGAGGCGCGGCGCCTCGTCTTCCGCCATCCGGTGCTTCCCGAACCCCTCCGCGAGCTCACGCTCCGCAATCTGCGCTTCGGCGCCGACGGCATCGATCTGCGCATCCGCGGCGACGGCGAGCGCGCCGAGGTCGAAGCCCTCGGCGGCAGCGGCAGGATTGCCGTCGCGGTCGAGCGCTGACGGCGCGGCTCCCCATTCGCGCCGCTGGCGGCTAACATCGCGGCCAGCCTGCCGGCGCCGGCCGGCGCTCAGAAGCGAGGGGGGGAATGCTCGTCGAACGGGCGGAATTCGCGGAGCTCGATGCGCTCGCGGCGCATCGCCAGGGCTTGTGGGAACGCCAGCGCGACTACGTCGCCGCATCGTCGCCCCTCCATCGCCGCGCCTGGGGCAGCGCGCATCCGCCGCGCCGCCTCGAAGACCTCGCCGCGCTGCCCCTCATCGACAAGGAGATGCTGCGGGCGAGCCAGCGCGCGCATCCGCCCTTCGGCGACTATCTTGCCGCTCCCGCGGCAGCGATCGCCCGCATCCACCGGACGTCCGGCACGACCGGGACCGCGATGAATCTCGCCCTCTCCGCGAGGGATGCGCACGAGACAGCGATCGTCGGCGGGCGCGCGCAGGCGGCGAGCGGGCTCGGCCCTGGCCACCGCGTCGTCCATTGCCTCAATTACCGCCTGTGGATGGGCGGCTTCACCGATCATTTGACGCTGGAGGCGACGGGCGCCACCGTCATCCCGTTCGGCGTCGGCGAGTCGCGGCTCCTCATCGAGACGATCCGCGAGCTCGGCGTCACCGCGATCTCCTGCACCCCCTCCTATCCGGCGGTGCTGGAGCGCGTCATAGCGGAGCATTTCCCGGGTTTGAGGCCGCGCGATCTCGGGCTGCGCCTCGGCCTCTTCGGCGGCGAGGCCGGCCTCGATGACCCCGCTTTCCGTCAGCGCCTCGAAAGCGTCTGGGGCTTCGCCGTCCGCAACGCCAATTACGGCGTCTCCGACGTCTTCTGCAATTTCGCCGGCCAGACGGAAGGCGACCCGGATCTTCATTTCATGGCCCTCGACGTGCTGCATCCCGAGCTCATCGCGGCCGAATCGGGGACCGCCCTCCCTTGGCGCGAAGGCGAGACGGGCGAGCTGGTGCTGACGCATCTCAGCCGCGAATGCCAGCCGCTCGTCCGCTTCCGCACCGGCGACATCGTCACCTTGACCGGGCTGGGGCGCGCCGCCTGCGGCCGCACGGCGCCGCGCTTCCGCGTCGTCGGCCGCAGCGACGACATGGTCGTCGTGCGCGGCATCAACGCCTTCCCGACGCAGATTGCCGCGATCCTCAACGCCAGCCCGGCGCTGTCGGGCGAATACCGCATCGTGCTCGAAGGGCGCGGCCCCTATGATTGGCTGCCGGTCGAGGCCGAGCTTGCGGAAAAATTCGGCGGCAGCGGACCCGCGGGCCTTGCCGAGGAGATCGCGGCCGCGATGAAGCGGGCGCTCGGCCTCAGCGCCCGGATCGCGCTGCTGCCCTTCGGCACGCTGCCGCGCACCGCGGCGAAGACGCGCCGCGTCATCAGAAAGGAGCGGCCATGACGGCGACCGTGCTGAGCGAGGATGCGGGCGAGGGCGTGCGGATCGTCACTCTCAACCGGCCGCATCGCCTCAACGCCATCGTGCCGGAGCTCCTCGACGCGCTCGTCGCGGCGCTGCAAGCCGCCGATCGCGATGCCGCGGTCCGCGCCATCCTGCTGACGGGCGCCGGCCGCGCCTTCTGCTCGGGCGACGACCTCAAGGAATTCGAATCCCAGGCGGCGGGCGAAGCCGCGACGCGCGCCTATATCGAGCGCATCCAGGACGTGACGCGCGCCATCGTCCTCGGCGACACGCCCGTGATCGGCGCCATCCGCGGCTGGGCCGTCGGCGGCGGTCTCGAATGGGTCATCAATTGCGATTTCGCCATCGCCGCCGAGGGAACGCGCTTTTTCTTCCCGGAGATCTCGTGGGGCCTCTTCGTGACCGGCGGCGTCACGGCGCTGCTGCCGCGTCTCGTCGGCCTCCAGCGCGCGCGGCGTCTCATGCTGCTCGGCGAGCGCTTCGATGCGGCCGAGGCGCTGGAATGGGGCTTGCTGACGAGGGTGGTCACCGAAGGCGCGCTCATGAGCGAGGCGCTCGCTCTCGCCCGCCGGGTCGCAGCGCTGCCCCCCGAGCGCGTGCGCGATCTGAAGCGCATCCTTGCCGCCCGCGGCGAACTCGGGCTCGACGGCGCCATGGCGGCCGAGACCGAAGCCACGCTCCGCGGCTTCCTCGACCCCGAGACGGCGGCGCGGATCGCCGAGTTTCGCTGAGATGACGGCACGGAGGCCGCGGCGGGCTCAGCGCCGATTGGTTCCGCCATAGAAATAGGGCGGGTTCGGCGGCGCCCCCGGTGGATAGGCCATGCCGCCCGGGCCATAGCCTGTGATCGGGCCGTTATACTGGAAGCCGAGCGTCGCGCCGGGTGCGGTCATGGGCGCCGTCGCGCCGGGGCGATAGAGATAGGGCTGATAGGAGGGAGCGCCGGCGCCGATCTCGGGCTGGAGCTGCGGCTCGCGCTGCGGCGCCGGAATCGCGGGCGCGTCGCTTGCGGGCGCGCTCTTTGCTTCCGGCGGCGCGACGGCCGGCGCCGCCGCCCAGGCCGGCGGCCGCGGCGGAGTCTCGCTCGCGGCGCAGCCGAGAAGCGGGAGGAACAGCGCCGCCGCGACCGCCGTCCGCCCGCGCCCCTTGTCCACGCCTCCTCCGCCTCAAGGCCAACCGAGCCGGACGCGGCCGATCGCCATGGCGACCGCGGCCTGCGTCGGCTCGACGACAGGGATGCCGATCGCCGCCTGCAGCGGCGCGCGGAAGCGCGCCATGCCGGCGCAGCCCATGACGACGACATCGGCACCCTTCTCCTCCTGCAAACGCCGGCCGATCTCGGTCATCCGCCCGAGCGCCCGGTCGTCATCGGCGAGCTCGGCGACGCCGAGCCCGACCGGCAGATCGGCGGCGAGCCGGCTTTCGACGCCCATGGCCGCGATATAGCGCAAATGGCGCGGCACCGATTTCGCCAGGATGGAGATGACCCCGAAGCGGTGGCCGAGCGTCAGCGCCGTCAGGATGCCGCATTCGGCGATGCCGAGCACGGGCTTCGCCGTTGCTTCGCGCGCGGCGTGGAGGCCGGGATCGCTGAAGCAGGCGATGACGAAGGCGGCGGCGCCGTCGCTGCGGGCGCGAACGAGCCGGCAAAGCGGCGCGATGACGCTGTCGGCGTCGCTCTGGCTTTCGATGCCGGGCGGGCCCTCGGCGAGGGTGAGGCATTCGATCGGCGGTCCGCCGGCGATGCGCAGCGGCGCCATCGCCGCGTCGATGCCGCGCGTCACGGTCTCGCTCGAATTGGGGTTGATGACGATGACGGGCTCGGCCATGGCGCGTTCCTTTCTGCGCCGAGCCTATCATAGAACACCGCCCGGCGAGGATTTGGCGCGGCTCAGAAAAACGCGCACGTTGCTGGAATTGGCAAACGTCAACTGATGTTTTCGGTCCCGGGACCGGGAACGATTCAGGGCCCGTGCTGTTCGTCATCTGGTTGCCGAAAGGGACCCAAATACGGACTGGGGCGCGATTTGATCAAGCTGCAAAAACCCAGATGGGTGTTCTTCGACGGCGCCCTGCGCCCGTGGGAGGACGCGAAGCTGCACATTTCGAGCGAGGCGGTCCTGCGCGGCCTCAATGTCTTCGAAGGAATCAAGGGCTATTGGCAGCCCGATGGCAGTTTCGGCTTCGTCGCGCTGAGGCGGCATTACGACCGGCTGCGGCAGTCGGCGCGGCTGCTGCACATCCCGTTCGAGATGAATTTCACCGCCTTCGAGGACGCCTGCCACAGCCTTGTCGCGGCGCTCTACGAGCCCGCGCGCAACATGTGGGTGCGGGCGACGCTCTATGTGACCGAAGGCCACTGGGGCGAAGGCACGGTCGCCGATCTCGTCCTCACCGCCTATCACCAGGAGAAGGGGCCGCCGCAGCCGGTCGACACCGGCATCAGCACCTGGCAGCGCGCCATCGACCTCGCGCTGCCGTGCCGGATCAAGACGAGCAGCAACTACCAGGTGGCGCGCCTCGCCAAGATCGAGGGCCGCCGCCGCGGCTGCCCGGAGATGATTCTCCTCAACCAATGGGGGCGGGTCGCCGAATCGGTCGGCTCCTGCGTCCTCGTCCTGCGCGACGGCAAAGCGGTGACGCCGCCGCCCTGGGAAGGCGCGCTCGAAAGCATCACGATCGACATCGTCGCCGAGCTCTGCCGCTCCCTCGGCATCCCCTTCGAGCGCCGGCCGGTCGAGCGGACGGAGCTGCTGATCGCCGACGAGATCGGCTTCGTCGGGACGCTGAGCGAGGTGACGACCGTGCGCTCGATCGACGGGCAGCCGATGCCCGAGGCGCCGATCCTCGCCCGGCTCGGCGAGCGCTATCTCGCGGCGGTGACCGGCCTTGCTCCGCATCCGGCGGTGGAGCTTTCCTGTCGTCCGCGGGCGTCGCCGAGCGCTATCGCCTCGGAAGCCGCCGAGTAAGCGCGATGGCCTCGATCTGTGCCGGCGTTCTCACCTACAATCGGAAGGAGCTGCTCGCCTCCTGCCTCGCCTCGCTGCTGGCCCAGACGCGGCTTCCCGACCAGATCATCGTCATCGACAACGGCTCGAGCGACGGCACGGAGGACCTCCTCCGCGCCCGCGGCTATCTCGACGATCCGCGCATCACGCTCATTCGCCTCGAACAAAATATCGGCGCCGCGGGCGGCTTCGCGGCCCTGTTCCGCGCCGCCTTCGACGGCGGCTTCGACTGGGGCTGGTTCATGGATGACGACGTCATCACCGAGCCCGATGCCCTCGCCGAGCTCATCGCCGCCTTCACCGCCAATTTCTCCCATCCCGCCGAGATCGGCTTCCTGACCAGCGCCGCGGTCGGCCCCGACGGCCGTTCGAACGACGTGCCGCAGCTCGACGACCGCCCCGGCGTCAACGGCTTTCCCGAATGGGAGCATCTCCTCGCTTCGGGCCTCGTCAAGATCCGCTCCTGCATGCTGAACGCCGTGCTCATCCCGCGCACGACGCTGGAGCGCTTCGGCGCGCCCAGCACCGATTTCGTCATCTGGGGAGAGGACACCGACTATTCGCTGCGCGTCACCGAGGAGCGCCCCGGCTATCTCGTCGGACGCAGCCGCATCACGCATCTGCGGCCGGTGAATGGCCATCTCAGCATTCATACGGAGACCGAGCCCAGCCGCATCGGGCGCTTCTTCTACCTCTACCGCAACACGGTCTATCTGCGCCGCCGCTTCTGGAAGCGCCGCGAGCTCTTCTTCTTCCTGGTGCGCGCGGTGACCGACGCGGCGGCATGCCTGGGCCACGGGCCATATCGCTTCTGGCGCTTCGGCCTCGTCGTCTCCGGGACGGTGAGCGGCCTCTTCTTCCACCCCCGCACCGTGCGGCTCGCGGCCGGCGAAGCCAAGGCGCCGCGCAAGCTCGCCGATCACGCCCGCGCCGCCCGCTCGGCCAGCGTCGCGCTCCGATAAAGCCTCTGCGTCCTCTGCGCTGAATTCCTCTTCCATCAACGGAAGGGGCGTTCAGGACGGCCGCGCCTTCAGGTGATCGGCAAGGCGCAAGGCGAGCGCCACGATGGTCATCGTCGGGTCGTCATGGCTGTAGGTCGGGAAGACCGAGCTCCCGGCGATGAAGAGATTGGCCTTGCCGTGGACGCGGCAATCGGCGTCGACGACGCCCTGCTTCGGATCGCGGTGCATCCGCGTCGTTCCCATATGATGGTGCCCGTTCTCGATGGCGCTCATCGGGTCCTGCGTCGTCTCGGCCGTATTGATGCGCAGCCGCCCGAGGCCGAGGCGTCCCAGCTCCTCGCCGATGAGGCGATGGGCGCGCTGCATCGTCGCGGCGAAATCGCCGGGCAGGCGCCAGTCGAGCTCGGCGCGGCGCAGGCCGAGCGCGTCCCGCTCGGCGACGAGGCTGACCCGGCTCGCCGGGTCGGGCGGGCATTCGCAGGAATAGAAGGTCGAGAAGAGCGGCGGCTCGCGATGGAGCGCGCGCTCGTAGAGCGTCGTCGCCAGCCCGTCGAGATCGCCGACGACGCGGCGCAGGTGGAAGCCCAGATGATCGGGCCAGTGCCCGCCGCGCAGGCTCTTGTAGATGCTGCGCAGCGAGGCGACCGAGGCGCTTTCATCGGCGAGCTGACCCTTGTCGAGGCCGAGATAGAAATTGGGCAGCCCCTCGCGGCGCAGCGTCTCGGCCGTCAGCGTCAGGAAGCCGTAGATCTTGATGCCGCGGACGCGGTGGTAGTCGTAGAAGGCGAAGTTCGGGTAACGCGCCGAGAAGACGATATTCGCCGTCTTGGCGATGTTGGGATGGTCCATGAAGAAGCGGCCGACGAGATCGTTGCCGTTGCCGAGTCCCGCCCGCTCCACCTTGTCGGCGTTGAGGAGGAGCCGCGCATTCTCGATGCCGCCGGCGGCGAGGACGAAGACCGGCGCCTCGGCCCAGAATTGGGGACCAGCAAGACAGGCGATGCGGAGGCGCTTGACGAGGCTCGCATTCGCATTCGTCTCGATGTCGACGAGGTTGGCGTTGAGATAGACGGCGACCGTCTCGGGGCGGGCGAGGTCGTCGCGGTAGACCGTGCCGAAGCGCGTCGGCGGGCTGTTCTGGAACATGCCGGTCGCAATGCGCGCCGCCGCGTCGAAGGCGAAGGGCTTGGCCTCGCCCTCGGCCCAATCCGAGGGGTCGTAGCTGTAGGGGCCGAGCTGGCAGATCGTCTGCGCCCGGCGATAGAAGGGCTCGAGCTCCGCGCGGCCGAAGGGCCAGCCGCTGTGAGGAATGTGCGCCCGCGCCTCGAAATCGAGAGCGTCGAAGGGCTTGCACGAGCCGTCCCAATGGTTGGTCGTGCCGCCGAAATAGCGCAGGCGGTCGGCATCGAGCGGCGGCGCCGCCTCGCCGATGACGGGACCGGCATAGAGCGCCTGCGTCGCCGCGTCGAACTCGAAGCCGCCGCTCTCGATGAGGAGGATCCGCCGGTTGGCGGCCGTCAGCTCGCGCGCGAGAGTGATGCCGGCGGCGCCGGCCCCGACGATGCAGATATCGCCGCGGACCGTACTCCCGGCCTCGATTTGTCGCGCATCGATAAACATGGCAGGCGCCCCCCATACAGCGCTGATTGAACGCGGCAGTCCCTAGCCGGTTCCGCCTGGGCGCCTGCCGCATTCGTGCGAGCCGCGGCGTCATCGATGGCGTAGAGCTGGAAGCGGTGGCCGGCGAAGAGCAGCCGCAGCCCGCGGGCGGGCGGCGGCGCATCGCCCGGGGCGAAGAGGACATAGAGATAGTCGTAATGGCGCCGCCAATCGGCGTAGAAGCGCGGTGCGGCCGGGGTGCGATGCTCGCCGGCGACGACATCGCCGATGAGCGGCGGCGGGTCCTCAGAGGGATCGCTCGCCGTCCGATAAGGCGGCTTGACGGCGAGAATGTGGTGGCCCGGATGCGAATAGACATTCGAGGTGAGGACCGAGCGGTCGATGATGGCGAGGCTCGGCGCGTGGAAATAGGCGATGGTGAGGCGCCAGGGCAGGCCGCTCGGCGCCCGCCGCGTCACCAGCACGCGCGAGCCCGGCGCGATGTTGCGGAAGGAGGCGAGGAGGTCGCGCTCGAAGCGGGCGTAGTCGCGGTCGCCGCGGGCGACGACGGCATCCTCGGCGAGGGCGAGGCAGGCGAGGGCGGCGCCGAGCAAGACCCGCTCGAAGCGCTGCGGCATCGGCCAATCCGCGAGGGCCACGAGGAGGAAGCAGATGCCTGCCGGAAAGCGGACATCGGCGCCCCATGAGCCGAACATCATGGTCGGCATCGCGATGAAGATCGGCACGGAGATGGCGAGGACGAGCCGTCCCACCGGATGAAGGCGCAGCCGCCCGAGGCAGAAGGCCGCGGCGATGCCGCCGAAGGCGATGAGGCGGCCGGCGATCTCGACCGGGTCGTTGTCGGTCACGAGAAAGCTGTCGAGGCCGAGCAGCTTCCCGTAAATCTCCCAGCTCGTCGCCGTCTGCCGGTCGGTGGCGCTGGTGAGGAAGAGCGGCAGCATCGCGGCGAAGGGCAGGAGTAGGACGGCAAGGTCGCGGGCGCCGCCGCGGCGGTCGCGCCGCAGCGAGAAGCGCCAGGCCTCATAGGATGCCGTCAGCAAGCCGTAGAAGGCGAGACCGAAGAGATGGGCCGTATAGAGAGCGGCGCAGGCGAGGAGCGATGCGGCGAGGCGCAGGCGGCGATCGGCCTCGCGCAGCGCCACCCAACCGGCGAAGGCCCAGAGGGCGAGGCCGATGGCGAAGACATAATTGAGCGCGCCTGCATCGAAGGTCGAATTGTGGACGAAGAGGAAGCCGGCGAGCGGCCAGAGCGAGAAGCGGCGGAAGATGAGGGCGTGGACGGCGCAGGTGCCGCTCAGCACCAGCGCCACCGCGACGAGGTAGAAGGCCTTCCCCGCCGCCGCCGGGCCGAGCAGGCCGATGACGGGCGGCACGAGGATGTCCATCGCCAGATTCGGCAAGAGCTGCCAATGGACGGCATAGAATTTCTGCAGCAGCGCGTTGTGGTCGAGCGTCGCCAGCACCCACATGCGCGCGATGTGTTCGGGATAGTCGTGGCCCCAGGGATAGGGCAAGGCGAGGAGAGGCGCCGCCAGGGCCAGAAAGAGCGCGCCGGACAGGCCCAGCGCGGCAGCAGGCGACAGCGACCGGCGTTGCGTTGCCCGACCGATTTCGGCGGCGAGCAGGACCCGGTCGGACATGGCGCCTCATGATCCCAAAGGGTGACAGAGTGGTCAGGTTCTCAACGCCAGGTGACCGCTTTCGTTCCGGGCCGTTTGCCGCCGCCGGCCCTCAGGGAAGCGCGAGCGTCTGGTTCATCTGATAGAGGCTCCGCATCGTCGGTAGGAGCTTGCCGTTGGCGACGGGTTGCGTTGCGCCGGAGGGGATGGAGGAGCCCGAGGCGGGAGCGACGGCGCCGCTGGAGCAGGCGGCGAGAAGCAGAATGAGCAGAAGCGTGAGAGCTGCGCGCATGGCCGGTTCTCCGAGGCGAGAGGCCGAGTGGACCGACCAGTACCGTCCCTCGGCCGACGAGGTTCCAGCGCACGACCGGAAGTTTCGCCGGAAAGAGGCTCGTTGAACCGTCTCGACTGATCGCGGCAGGGGCTGCCACACCGCGCATTGGCGGACAGGACTGCCGGAGGAGGGATGAGCGGCCAGCCGGGCGGCAATCCGCCGAGGAGCAGAGGCGGCTAGCTTACTCTTCCCCGCTTCGGGATCGTGATCCCGGCGGCGCGGTCCTCAACCGTCGTCCGGGAACTGCCGGACGCCTTCCGGAATCCTCACCCAGGCCTGCTTGCTCCGGGTCCAATAATGGCCGTCGGGGACGATACCCGACGGGTCGTCGAGCGTCCCCGCCTTGACGCTGAGGCCGCGCTCCGTCCGATGGAATATCCTCGTCCCGCATTCGGGGCAAAAGGCGCAGGTCTTGATCCGGCCGCTGTCGCAGACGACCTCGAAGGTCTTGAGCGAGCCCGAAGCCAGGCGGAAGGCCGTCGCGGGAAGGTGGAGGCTCATGCCGAAGGCGCTGCCGGATTGCTTTTGGCAGGCGCGACAATGGCAGACCGAGACGCCGAGCGGCGCCTCGGTGAGCTCGTACCGGATATGCCCGCATTGGCAGCCGCCGCGCCGCGCCTCGACCATGCCGCTCGCTCCTCGCCCGATCCCGGCCGAGGATAGCCGCTATTCTCTTTGCCGAGAAAGCTCGCCTATGATCTCGGCTGCAGCAGCGCGAGCGCAAGAGGAGGCGGCGATGGCGCGGATTCTGAAAGTGGCGGCGGCGCAGATGGGACCCGTGCACCTCGCCGACGATCGCGGGCGCGTCGTGCAGCGCCTCTTGGCGCTGCTGCGCGAAGCGCATGCGACGGGCGCCCGGCTCGTCGTCTTCCCCGAGCTCGCCCTCACCACCTTCTTCCCGCGCTACTGGATGGAGGACCAGGCGGAGATCGACACCTTCTTCGAACGCGAGATGCCGAATGCGGCGACGCGGCCGCTCTTCGACGAGGCGCGGCGTCTCGGCATCGGCTTCTATCTCGGCTATGCCGAGCTCGCCGCCGAGGCGGGGAGGACGCGCCGCTACAACACCGCGATCCTCGTCGCGCCGGACGGGCGCATCATCGGCCGCTACCGCAAGATCCACCTGCCGGGCCATGCCGAGCATCTGCCGAAGGCGCCCTTCCAGCATTTGGAGAAGCGCTATTTCGATGTCGGCAACGAGGGCTTCAAAGTGTGGCGCGCGATGGGCGGCAATCTCGGCATGTGCATCTGCAACGACCGGCGCTGGCCCGAGACGTTCCGCGTCATGGGGCTGCAGGATGTCGAGATGGTGCTCCTCGGCTACAACACGCCGACGGAGAACATCCACCATCCGGAGCCGGCGCATCTGCGCATGTTCCACCACCTCGTGACGATGCAGGCCAACGCCTACCAGAACGGCACCTGGGTGGTGGCGACGGCGAAGGCCGGGCGCGAGGACGGCTTCGCCATGATCGGCGGCTCCTGCATCATCGCGCCGACGGGCGAGATCGCGGCCAAGGCGATGACGGAGGAGGATGAGGTCGTCGCCTTCGCCTGCGACCTCGATCTCGGCGCCTATATCAAGCGCACGGTCTTCAACTTCGCGAAGCACCGGCGCATCGAGCACTACCGCCTCATCACCGAGCGCACGGCCGCCGAGCCGCCGGGCGCAGGATAGTCCGGCCGAGCGCCTACGGCTCGCGATGGGAGAGGAGAACCCCCTCAGGCGAGCTTCGAGGCGACGGTGAGGACGTTCTTGGCGATGCCGAAGACGGTGGCGCCCGTGCCGCCGATATCGACGATGCGCTTGCCCGTGTCGATCTTCGAGCTGCGCAGGGCGCGCATCTCCGCCAGCGTCTTCGTGTATGTCGCGTGGAAGTCGTCGGCGGCGCGCAGCTTCTGATTGAGGGTGCCGATGGCATCGAGCAGCTTCGTGCATTCGTTGCCGAGGAGGGCGACGATCTGCTTGCGCTTGTCATCGCCTTCGATCTGCCTCAGCTTCTCGATGATCCCTTTGGCGTCGGACCACATCTTCTCGGCATCCTTCTGGAGCGAGCCCGATTTCGCGACGTGGTCCTTCAACTGCTGGTCCATCTTGGTGGTGCCGGCGACGAGCGGCGCCCCGAGGGCGGCGGCGATCTCCTTCGCCGTCGCCTTCCAGTTGACCTTGGGATCAGCGAAGCGCTTCGCCAGCGTCACCGCCTCGTCGCGGATCCCCTCTTCGAGCTTCTCGATGCCCTTGGCGAAGTCGTAGGCATCGCTCGCCATGCCGGCGACGGTTTTCGCCATGCCGATGACGGCGACGACAGTCGTGCCGCCGGTGACGACGGCGGCGGCGACGCTGGCGGCGAGCGAGATCGATGCCGCGGTGACCTTACAGGCGAAGATGACCTTGTACTTCGTCCAAGCCTTGTTCTTGGCGACGTAGCCGTCCCAGGCCCGCTTCGCCGCCGCCACGGCCAGCCCTTCCTGGGCCTTGCAGATCTGTGCGCAGGTGTTGGCGAACGTCTTCACCGCGTCGCGGCCCTTGGCGAGGTCGGACGGCATCTTGAATTTGGCGTCGAAATCCTTGATCGCCGCCTGCACCGTCTGCTGCGATTTCTTCAGCTGCTCATAGGCCGCGGTGGCGACGCTCTGGATGACGAGCTTGTCCTTGCGCGCGGCCTCGACCAGCTCCTTCGGAGGATCCTTGAACTCGACCACCGCGGGCATCGCCGGAACGGTGATGTTCTTGCAGCGCAATCCGGCCGAGAAATCCAATTCGGCGACGACGAGACCGGCCATGACTCCCCCCGCGCACGACGCCCGCGCATCGCGCGGAAGAGCCTGGTCCGGATCGTCGTCCGGCGATCCGGTCAATCTATGATAATTGGCGGTTCAGCGAAAGGCTTCGCTGCTCGCTCGGAACGCGAGCGAAGGCGGCCGGCCGCGGGAGCGCCCTCCCCGCGGCCGGTCCCCGCACTTCACGAGCGGAAGAGGCTCATGACCGCGCCGCCCACGGTGGCGCTCGTCATCAGCAGCGCCGCGCCGACGGCCAGCAGCCCCACGAGGAGCAGAATGCCGGCGTTGATCGGGACATAGGCGAGGATGCCGAGAATCATGGCGGCCAAGCCGATCAGGACCTGGGCGCCGCCCGCGGCGGCAGAGGCCTGCTGGAAGACCGCTTGCACCGCCGGATCGGCAGCCGCGGGCTCGCTCGCCATGGTCGCCATGCGCGCGGTGATGCCGCCGCTCAAAATGAGGGCGCCGCCGAAGACGATGAGCGCCGCCGGCGCGAGGCGCAGGACGTCGGTCGCGAGCAGCGACAGAATGCCGAGCACGATGCCGACGCCGCCGGCGAGAAACTCGATCGTGACGCCGCCGCCGAATTCCGCCGCGCCGACGCCGGAGCCGCGCGGGCTCGTCAGCAGCAGGCGCGAATATTCGCCCGCAGTGTTGGCGCCCTGCAGCAGCAGCGCCGCGCCGACGATGATCGTCGCGATGGCGATCATCTGTCCGGGCGCGACATTGGCGAGCCCGAGAATCGCCAGGACGATGATCGCGATGGCGGCCACCACCTCTGTCATCGGCGCGACGGCAGCCATCTCGAAGGCGCGCTCCTTTCGTTCCTCTTGATACGTGACCATGACCTTCTCTCCTACCGACCTGGATCGGGACCGGTCGCCGCGCGGGCGCCGGTGCCGTCACGAATGACGCGATCACCGCCACTGCCGGTCGCTGGTGCGGAGGTCGTCGCGGAAGGCGCGCTCGGCTCCGCGTGCTCCGCTCACAGGAGACGCGGACGGTCGGACGGGTCGTCTCTCGCGGGTTGCCACCCGTGAGGCACCGGTCAGCTTGGGGCTGTCATCCGTCTCGTTATGGCAACGCGCAAACGGCTTTCAGAGTTCCCCGCCGCGGCCCGGCTCCCTCGGCGGCCGCGGCCCGCCGCAGCGCCGCCTCCGCCGGGGCGATCGAAGATTGAACTCTTTCGCCTTGTGGTTTATGTGTCGCGAGAGCCATGTCCAGTTCGGAGATGGTCGCCGCAAATCGCCGGAGGAGGGACGCATGCGCATCGTTGCCGTGATCGTGGCGGGCCTCGCGCTCGCCGCATGCAGCAAACCGGCGCCGCTCGGGCCGCAGCCGACGCAGCGCCTCGGCGACCGCTTGACCGCGGCGCAGATCGAGGACGAGATCGTGGGCAACACCGGCACCGGCACGCGCACGAGCACCAGCGCGACTTATTCGATGTATGTGGCGCCTGACGGCACCCTCATCGAGAAGCTGCCGACCCGCACCGAGACCGGCCATTGGCGCATCACCAATGACGGCCATTTCTGCATGCAATGGCCGACCGACTTCAACGGCCACGAGATCTGCCAGACCGTGCACAAGGCCGGCATCACCATCCAGCTCGCCTCGCCCGAATCGCTGGAGGAGCTCGTCTTCCAGGCGGGAAACAAGCTCTGAGCGCCCCGTCCCTGATACGGCCGCGCCGATAGTCGAGGCGGACGGAACGCCGAAGCGCATCGACAAGGCCTATTCCTGGGAGGCGCCGATCACCGCCCATGGCCTCATGCTGGCGGTGATCCGCAGCGCCGCCAAGGGCGATCCCTACCGAATCTTGGAGAATGGCCGCTTAGCTCGACGGCATTGGTCAGACAATTCGGGTTTCGGTGGCAAACCCGCCATCCGGATCGAATCGGTGGACGTGATAGACTGGCCGGCTCTGCATGTGAGCGGGATAGTCTCCTTTGCGAAGCGTCGTCGCGATGCACGGCACGACGCTCGCCCGAATAGTCCCGACATATCCCGCTGCCGGACGATGAACATGGCCGCTGAAAATCGCGACGACGCGGCCGGAGCGCTGCAAAGCTTGCTGCAACCGCGACATGGGCTCCTGCGTTTCGAAATGCAGCGGGTGCGGACCGACCGTCACGATGAACGGCGGATGGTGCGTGAAGATCGCAACCGGCTTCGTGGTCTCGTCATCGATCAGCTCGATAAGACGCCTTGCGCGCTCGGCGCAAAAGTCGCCCCTGTTGCTGCTCGAGCTCAGAGTATCCAAGACGATCAGCCTTACCGGATAGTCGTCGACCGCGTACTCGATGAACTCGGATTCGGGCCCAAGATATCCGCGTGACGAAAATGCCCCGCGCAAATTCGCCCGATGATCCTTGTTGCCCGCCACGACATAGACCGGCGCGCGCGCATTCGCGAGCGTCGACGCCGCCAAGGCGTATTCCTCCGGCTGGCCGCTATGAACGATATCCCCGGTGTGAACGATCAAATCGGGGGCCGGATCGAGGGTGTTGATATTCGCGATGGAGCGCTCGAGATCCGACCGTCGCTGATCGGCGTCGGGCGTATCCAAGGCGATATGGGTATCGGAAATATGCGCGATGATCACGATGCCCGATCCGCTCCCGTCGGCCGCAGGCTTGCATAGTACTCCTTGAGGATCGCCACCACCTCCGGCCGGCTGAACTCGGGAGGAATGTCCGCATCGGTGGAGAGCATCTCCCGCTGCTGCGTACCGGAGATCGAGATGCGATCCTTCGGGTCGTGAGGACAGGTGCGCGCCGTCGCCATTCCGTAGCACTTCCGGCAATAGAACGTGACGTCGATCTTCAGCGGCTTGGTTTCCAGAGCGCCGTCCCACAATTCATCGAAAATGCGCTGTGAATCGAAAGGGCCGTAGTACTTGCCGACGCCCGCATGGTCCCGTCCGACGATGAGATGGGAGCAGCCGAAATTCTGGCGAATGAGGGCGTGAAGCAGCGCCTCGCGCGGGCCTGCATAGCGCATCTCGATGGGATAGCCCGCCTGAATGACCGTCCCGGGGCGGAAATAATTGTCGATCATCGCCCGAATCGCTCGGGTTCGAACCTCGGCCGGAACGTCGCCTGCCTTCAATTTCCCAAGCACTTGGTGAATGAAAACGCCGTCAAGGACCTCTACTGCGATCTTCACCAGATACTCGTGGCTGCGATGCATGGGGTTGCGGGTTTGGAAGGCAGCGACACGCGACCAACCTCGTTCAAGGAACATGGCGCGCGACTGGGTTGGCCGGACATACAGGTTCGGATACTTGACCGGGTATTCGCCTTCGCTCAGCACCGTGACCGGCCCGGCGAGGTTGACATCCCCCTGCTGGAGGACCTTCGCAACACCTGGATGCTTCGGATCGACGGTCCGATAAACGTGCTCGGCCTCGACCTTCTTGTCGATCGAATATTTCTCGCGCACCGTCATGACCGCGAGTATCTCGCGGCTTTCCGCATCGACGAGCGCCACCTCCTCGCCGACATGAACGCCGTCAGCGAGATCCCGGCTTGTTGGAAGCGTAATCGGGATCGGCCAAAAGACCCCGCTGGTCAATTTCATGTCCAGGCAAGAGGCGCGCCAGTCGTCATGCGCCATGAACCCGTCGAGCGGCGTGTAGGCGCCCATTGCCAGCATGAACACATCGGAGACCGCACGGGAGTCGAGGGGAATCTTGCCGAGCTTTTCCGCGCGCGCGCGTTCCTTCGCCCGCTCCGCCTCCGGCAACAGCAGCGGCCTCACTGACGACGAACCATGCGGCGGCACCAGCTCCGGCGTTGCGCTTCTCTGTGAAGTCAAGCTCCCCTCCGATAGGACGGACCCGAGCCGCCGGCGTCTGAGAGAGGCTGCCGCCCGAAATCAGGATGCCGAGAGAACGGAGCCTCCTGAGGGACGGAAGCGCTCCCGTCAGCCGCGATCAGTCGATGATGTGATAGACCGGAGCCTTCTCCATCTCCCACTTTCCGGAGACCCGGTCGTAGCGGGACAGGGTGAAGCAATGCCAGTCCTTGTCGTCCAATTTGGGATAATCCGCGCGGTAGTAATAACCCGGCCACCGCGTTTCGGTCCGGAACAACGTGTGCTGCGCCACGCTTTCCGAGGCGAGGACGCGGTGTTGCAGCTCCCACGCCCGCTGCAGTTGGTGGAGATTTTCCGCGGCAAGATGGGCCAGATCTTCCTTCAGCATACCCAGCAATTCGATACCGCGCCTCAGAAGCGGTTCGTTGGTCGTATAATAAGCGCTGATACCGCCGACATATTCGTCCATGATCTTCTCGAGGCGTTGAAGACCATGGATCGGCAGGATGTAGCTCGGCGACACCGTCCCGGCCACGATTTCGTTCCGGCCGACCTCGTAGGTTTCGAGGGGCTGATAGATGATCTTCTTCAGTCCTTCGTACTCTGCCTCGCTGATTTGAGGCCGCTCGTTAGCCAAGTCTTTGACGTATTTGACGGCGGCCTTGGCGGCAATCCTGCCTTCCGTAAAGGATCCCGACGAGAATTTGTGGGCGGTGCCGCCAATCGTGTCGCCGGCGCCGAACAGACCCTCGACGGTCATCATCCGATTGTATCCCCACTGGTACTCCGCGGGTGCGTAGTCCTCGGGGCCGCTCGCCCAAGCGCCTGAACAGGTCGCATGCGAGCCCATGACGTAAGGCTCGGAGGTGGTGAGCTCGGGATTTATCTCCTTGGGATCGATGTTTTGCGACGCCCAGACGACCGCCTGTCCGATCGTCATTCCGAGGAAGTTCTCCCAGCCAACCGTCTCCTTGTGCGGATCTTGGAAGGCCTCCTTCGTCACCATGCGAATGGGCCCCCGGCCAGCCTTGACCTCCTCGAGGAGCGCGTGGTTGCGCAGGCAGGTCGGCACGGGATGATGATTGACGTAATCGCCGACCAGCGCCTCGATCGAATCGCGCCAGAAGGCCTCGTAATTCTGCCCATAGGCGTTTTCGGTGTAGGTCTTGAGGTGCAGGAAGTAGGCGCCGACCGGACCATAGCCGTCCTTGAAGCGCGTGAGAACGATTCGGTTCTCCATCTGGGTCATCTTGGCGCCTACCAGGATCGGCAGCGCGTAAGCAGAGGCGCTGCTCCACGGCGCGTACCAAGTCCGTCCCATGCCTTCGCCCACCGCGCGGGGCTTGAAGATGTGCGAAGCGCCGCCAGCCGCCACGATCACCGCCTTCGCACGGAAAACGTAGAAATCGCCGGTGCGGACGTTGAAGCCGACGGCGCCGGCGACCCGGTTGGGCCGCGCTTTGTCCGTCAGCAGGTGGGTCACCATGATCCGGTTGTAGACTTTGGTGGCAGCCTTGCGCGCGGCCTCGGCGACGATCGGCTTGTAGCTCTCGCCGTGGATCATGATCTGCCATTTGCCTTCGCGCTGATATCTCCCCGTCGCGGGGTCCCTCATGATGGGGAGGCCCCACTCCTCGAATTTGTGCACCGTGGAGTCGACGTGCCGGGCAATGTCGTAACCGAGATCCTCCCGCACCAGGCCCATCAGGTCGTTGCGCGCGTAGCGAACATGGTCTTCGGGCTGATTCTCGTTCCAGTGCATACCCATATAGCAGTTGATCGCATAGAGGCCCTGGGCGACCGCGCCGCTGCGCTCGATGTTCGCCTTCTCGACGCAAACGATCTTCAGATCGCGCCCCCAGTACCTCGATTCGTAGGTGGCGCCGCAGCCGCCCATCCCGCCACCGACGACCAAGATGTCTGCATCGACGAATACGGTCTTGCGGCCGGCCATCACACCAGTCCTTGCTTGAGTTGATCCCGTTTGAGGGCCGGCAGGGCGCCGATTTTGAGAGCCTCAGGTTCGTGCGCGAGCTCCTGAGAGTTCATCGCGGCCGCGGTGGGCTCTGGGTATTCCGATGGCGCCTTGATCGACCCCCATGGCGTGGTGCGGATCGGCGAGACGAAATTCTTCTCGCGCCCGTCGCGGAACCGGATCCGCCACGAAATGGTCGCCTTCTCCTCTTCCCTGCGCACGCGGACGCTGTGGCCCAAGGGAGCGAAATCGGCATAGCCACGGCAATCGATCGCATGCTGCGGGCATGCCTTCACGCAGGAGTAGCACTCCCAGCACATGTTGGGCTCGATATTGTAGGCGCGCCGGTAGGTGGTATCGATGTGCATGATGTCGGACGGGCAGACATCAACGCAGTATCCGCAGCCGTCGCAACTCGTCATGTAGACAAACGTGGGCATCGGATCTGCTCCTCTATCGGCGCCTGGCGCTGGTCAAATCAGTAATTCCGCGGCCGCTGTCTGCCGCTGCCGAATATTGTGGGCTTGTCGGCAGGGGCGGGCAGATTGCGCCGCGAGCCGTTTGCCTCTTCCACCCTCTTTTGAAAGGCCGCCGCGGGCTTGTAGAACATATGGGCGAATTTCGACCATGGTACCGATCCGAAGAGGACGGTCGTGGCGAGAAGGTAGAGAGCCAGGAACACGTCCGCCGCGATCGTGGCGCCGCTCTGTTGGAGGATTCCCCAGATGAAACCCAGCGTGGTGCTTGCCACAAGCGAAACGACGAAGAGATCCGCATGCATCAGGCGGAACGGCGAGCTGCCTTCGGCGGCAACATCGACCCGGATGGCGAACCAGAACCAATAGCCGCCGCCGGACACCATGAGCGCCCCGACATACCAAAGCACTGGCAGAACGGCCGGCGTGGGCGCGGGGAGGGTCGAATAGCCGAAGACCATGATGATCGTCGTGACGATATAAAGAATGAAGCCGTACATCGTCAGGAGGTGAGCCGCTCTGCGCTGCGCGTTACAGAATTCGCCCGAGGTGAGAACGTCGACCGCGGCCGTTTGAAGCGCGATGACTGTCATCTGCGCGCCGCCGACTTGCCGCACCCCCCTCCTCTGTGCATTTCGCCAGTGGTTGAAGAAATATGTGGCGCTCTTCTTCATGCCGATATCGAGCAACGTGCCGCCCGCAACGAGCAGGATCATCACGAGCAGATATGCTTGCATCGCGGCGGGGGGGATGGACGCCGAAAGCTCGGCGAAAGGGTTCGTCATGAACATTGCTGGCGTTCCCCCAATTGGACCCCCAGGGTCAACCGCAACAATAACCAGCAGGGCTTTTATCCGCAATCAAATAAATTTATCTATCGTAACTGTCATTCTAATAGATTAAACTCATTAATTGTCATGACCCTCGATCAGTTGCGCATCTTCGTCGAGGTTGCCGAACGCGGCCACGTCACGCGCGCTGCCGAGGCTCTCTCCATGAGCCAGTCGGCGGCCTCGATCGCGATCGCCACCTTGGAGGCGTCCTATAACGTCAAGCTGTTCGACCGTGTCGGCCGCGGCATCCAGCTCACCGAAACCGGCCGCATATTCTTGCGCGAGGCGCGTGCCGTGCTGGACCGCGCCGGCATGGCGCGGTCGGTGCTGCAGGACCTCGCCGGCTACCCCACCGGCCCGGTCGCCATCGCCGCGAGCCAGACGATCGCAACCTATTGGTTGCCCCGCCGGCTGGCGGCTTTTCACGTCGCCAATCCTCGCGTGCGGCTCAACGTCGTGATCCGCAACACGCACGAGGTCGAAAGCGCCGTCGTCGAAGGCGAAGTGAATGTCGGGCTGGTCGAGGGGCCGACGCAGCATCCGGCGCTGATCCGCAAGCAAATCGACCATGACCACATGGTGCTGGTGGTTGCTTCGGGCCAGCCGCCGCTGTCGGTCGATGCTTCCGGGCGGCTCGATCTTCGCGCCATCACCTGGGTGATCCGTGAGCCGGGCTCGGGCACCCGCCGCGGGCTCGAGGACCTGGCGATCCGCGAAGGCCTTTCACTCGACGATCTCAACATATCCCTCGTCCTGCCCAGCAACGAGGCGGTGCGCGAAGCGGTGGAAGCCGGAGCCGGCGCGACGATTGTTTCACGCCAAGTCGTTGCCTCCGCCATAGCCGGCGGCAAGCTCACCGAAATTCCGATCGAATTGCCGCAACGTGAATATGCGTTGGTGCGCCACCGCGACCGCCATGCGACCTTGGCTCAAGAGGCTCTCGTTTCGCATTTGACCGGCGTTACCGTAGCGGCATGAAGTCGAACGGCTCGGCATCTTCGTCGAGCGCTGGCTCTTCTTCGCCGAGGCGAAGCACACGGTCCAGCTCTATTACAACGCCGCGACGGTGTAGGGCTGTCTCTCGCGCTCGCGCTCCGCTTTGATCCTACGCCACCGCCTCGGGCGGCACGGGGAGGCCGGCCCTGAGGCAGGCGGCTTTCAGCGTGTTGGCGAGGAGGCAGGCGACCGTCATGGGGCCGACGCCGCCCGGCACCGGCGTGATGGCGCCGGCGACGGCGGCGGCCTCGGCGAAGGCGACGTCGCCGACGAGCACGCTTTTCTCGCCGCGCGGCACGCGGTTGATGCCGACATCGATGACCGTCGCGCCCGGCTTCACCCAATCGCCGCGCACCATCTCGGGGCGGCCGACGGCGGCGACGAGGATGTCCTTGCTGCGGCAGAGGGCGGGGAGGTCCCGCGTCTTCGAATGCGCGATCGTCACCGTGCAATCGGCGGCGAGCAGCAGCAGCGCCAGCGGCTTGCCGACGAGCGCCGAGCGCCCGACCACCACCGCTTCGCGCCCCCTGAGATCGCCCAAAGCATCGCGCAGCAGCATCATGCAGCCGAGCGGCGTGCAGGGGACGAGGCCGTCGCGCCCGGCCGCCAGCATGCCGGCATTGACGACATGGAGGCCGTCGACATCCTTCGCCGGGTCGATGGCGGCGATGACGCGGCTCTGGTCGATGTGCTTCGGCAGCGGCAGCTGCACGAGGATGCCGTGGATCGCGGGATCGGCGTTGAGGCGCCGGATGAGGGCGAGGAGCTCGCCCTCCGGCGTCGCCGCGGCGAGGCGGTGGTCCTGGCTCAGGAACCCGGCCTCGCGCGCGTGCTTCACCTTGCTGCCGACATAGACGCGGCTCGCCGGGTCGTCGCCGACGAGCACGACGGCGAGCCCGGGATGGAGGCCCTGCGCGCTCTTCAGCGCCGCGACGCGATCGGCGAGGCGCTGCCGCAGCCGCGCCGCGAAGCCGGCGCCGTCGATGATGCGCGCCGCCGGCGCCCGCGAAAGGTCGTTCACCCCAGCTCCTCTTTGCCGCCTTAAGCCTTGGCCTTCTCCTTCTCGCGCGCCTCCGCCTCCGCGATCGGCGGGTTGCTCCAGCCGACCTTCTTGGCGAAGCTCTCGAGCTCCTGCGGCGACATATACACCGTGTGCTCGGGGCCGGGATAGACGCGGTCGCGCACTTCGCTCGCATAGCGCGAGAACACGTCCTCGATGATCGGGATGAGGTCCGTATAGATCTTGGAGTGCCGCGGCGTGTGCTCTTCATAGAGGTGGAAGAGGTCCGAGGTGATGATATGGACGCCATGCGCGCGGTTGCCGGCGCCGAGGCTGATCACCGGCACGGGGAGGGTCTGGGTCAGGTATTCGCAGACTTCCTGCGTCGTCACCTCGCAGAGGATGGAGAAGCAGCCGGCATCGACCATCTGCCTGGCGTCCTCGACGAGGGCCGCCGCCTTGTCGGCGGTCTTGCCCTGCGCGACGAAGCCGCCCAGTTGCGGCATGCGCATGGGCGTGATGCCGATATGGCCCTGCACCGGGATGCCGGCCTTGATGATCGCCTCGATGGCGCGGACGTGATGACGGTTGCCCTCGCATTTCATCACCTCGGCATTGGCCTTGGCGACGAATTTGCCGGCATTCTCGACCGCCTGCTCGGGCGAGACGTGGAAGCTCCAATAGGGCATGTCGACCATGCGCAGCCCGTAGCGCGAGCCGCGATCGACCGCCTGCGCCATGAACAGCACTTCCTCGAAGCTCACCGTCACCGTGCTCTTGTGCCCGAAGAGGACCATGCCGCCACTGTCGGACACGCAGAGGATGTCGATGCCGAGGCGGTCGGCGATGACGGCGCTGCGGTAATCGTAGATCGCCATCTGCACGATGGCCTCGCCGCGCTTCATCTTGTTCATGAGCGCCGGGATCGTGACCTTGCGGCGCGCCGGCGCGGAGCCCTTCGGAGCGGTGGGCGTGCTCATGCGTTGCCTCCCCTTCTTTGGCGTTGCGCCCTGGCGGCAGAGCCTGCCGATGGCGATGGCGGAAAGCCTAGGATTGACGAAAAGAGCGAGTCAATGAGAAGCGGCCGATGAGTTCATCGACGCTATGAATGACGGGCGGCATCGCCCTTGCGCTCAGCCGAGCCAGGCGAAGAGGTGGCTCGCCCGCAGCAGGACCAGCGCGCCGACGACGAGAAGGACGGTCGCGGCGAGGCGCGTCAGGAATTTCTTCGGCAGAGCGTGGGCGGCGCGCGCTCCGCAGCCGGCGCCGAGGGCGACGCCGGTGCTGAGCAGGAGGGCGAGACCAAGATCGAGGTTGCCGGCGACGAGGTTGCCGGCCGAGGCGAGGAGGGCGATCGGCACCTGGATCGCCTGGCTGAGGCCGATGGCGGGCAGGACCGGAGCGCGGATCGAGAGGAGCAGCGGGACGAGGAGCAGCGGCCCGCCGCTGCCGGTCATCGCCGAGGCGGCGCCGATGACGAAGCCGATCGCGGCCAAGGCCGGCGCCGGCGGAATGCGCCCGTCCTCGCCCAGGCCGCCGCTCCGCAGCAGCGCCCGCGTCCCGGCGAAGATGACGACGAGGCCGATGAGGGCGAGGAGCAGATCGGCGCCGAGATGCGAGGCGAGGAGCGCGCCGGCGAAGGCGCCCGGCATCGCGCCGGCGCCGAGCCAGGCCGCCGAGCCCCAGGCGATCGACCCTTGGCGCGCGTAGAGGAAGGTCCCGATCGCGCCGGCGAAGATATAGCTGAACATGCTGGCGGCGATGGCGGCGTGGACCGGCACGCCGATGAGCGTCAGAACCGGGACGAGAAGCACGCCGCCGATCCCGATGCAGCCGATGAAGAGCCCGGAGACGAGGGCGAGGATGAGGATGGCGGGGCTCACGGCAGCGGCGCTCGCGTCGCGCGCATCCGTGCCGACGATCCGGTGGATGGCTTCGCTGCGCTCCCCATGACGAGCGCGTTTTCTCGACCCCGGCATCTCCTCGCCCGATCGCGCCGCCACAACCCCATAGGCACGGCCCGGGCGAGGGCGTAGATTGATAGGGAAGAGGCATCAGATCGCGGAGCGGGGCGGCCGCCATGTTTCTTCGCCAGCTCGAATATCTCGTCGCCTTGTCGCAGGAGCAGCATTTCAGCCGGGCGGCGCAGCGCTGCAACGTCTCGCAGCCGAGCCTCAGCAACGCGATCAAGCAGCTCGAAGGCGAGCTCGGTACGCCGATCGTCCTGCGCCACCAGCGCTTTCAAGGCTTCACCTCCGAAGGCGTCCGCATCGTCGAATGGTCGAAGCGCATGCTCGCCGACCGCAACGCCATGCTGCAGGAGCTCTCGGTCCTCAAGAAGAACCTGTCCGGCCATCTGCGGCTGGGGGCGATGCCGACGAGCTCGCCGATCCTCCCCTTCATCACCCGCCAATTCCTGCAGCTCCATCCCGGCGTCCAGATCCAGGTGAGTTTTCTCGGCCTCGAAGAGATGCGGGTCAAGCTGACGAATTTCGATCTCGATGTCGGCATCACCTATATCGACCAGATGCAGCCGCCGCCGCTCATCAGCATGCCGCTCTACAAAGAGCATCTGAGCCTTCTCGTGCCGCACGGCTCCCGCTTTGCCGCCGCCGGCAGCATGAGCTGGGCCGAGGCGGCCGACATTCCGCTCTGCCTTCTTCCCCCCAACATGCATGAGCGGCAGATCATCGATTCCGCCTTCGCTTCGGTTGGCAAGGCGCCTATACCGCAGATCGAGTCCGATTCGATCGTCAATCTCGCCTTTCATACCATGCATGGCGGCGTCGTCACGATCATTCCGAGCCATTTCTTCCACGTGATCGGCGCCTTTCCAGGCACCCATATCGTCCGCCTCGTCGAGCCCGAGGTGGTGCGCGAGGTCGGCCTCATCTGGGTCGGCGGCGATCCTATCCTGCCCATGGCGAAAGCGATGCTGAACCTCCTCAAATCCTTCGCCGCGAGCGGCGAGCTCGCCCGCCGTCTGGGCGAGAAGGCGGCGGGCCTCGCGCCTGCGTGACGAAGGAAGGATCCGTGACGGAGGGCGGCACCGCCCCATTTCTGCTGGACGGCGTGCCGGCCCCGTCGCCAGCGGGCGCAGCCTATCTCGACAAGGTCGAGGCACTGGCGCCGCGCCTTGCGCGCTGGGCCGACCGGATCGAAGCGGAGCGCCGCCTGCCGCCGCCGCTTCTCGACGCGCTCCACGCGGCCGGGCTCTTCCGCCTCGTCCTGCCGCGCTCCTGCGGCGGCGCGGAGCTCGATTTCCCGAGCTTCGCCGCCGTCATCGAGGCGGTCGCCCGCATCGACGCGAGCACCGCCTGGTGCCTCGGTCAGGCCTCCGGCTGCTCGACGGTGGCGGCCTATCTCGCGCCCGCCGTCGCCGCCGAGATCTTCGGCCGCGACTCGCGCGCCGTCCTCGCCTGGGGGCCGGGTCCGGGGGCGCGCGCCATCGCCGTCGAGGGCGGCTATCGCGTCACCGGGACCTGGTCCTTCGCGAGCGGCGGGCGGCATGCGAGCTGGCTCGGCGGGGTTTGCCCTATCCTCGAAGCCGACGGCACGCCGCGCCGCGACGCGGCCGGCCGCCCCGCCGTCCGGACCATGCTGTTCCCGGCCGCGGCGGCGCAAATGGAGGACATCTGGCACGTGATCGGGCTCAAGGGGACGGGGAGCGATGCCTATTCCGTCGCCGATCTCTTCGTCGCGCACGACCATTCCGTCGCCCGCGACGATGCGGAGGAGCGCCGCGAACCGGGGCCGCTCTATCAGCTCCCGGCCAACAGCTTCTTCGCCGCCGCCTTCGCCGGCGTCGCCCTCGGCATCGCGCGCAGCACGCTCGACTCGTTCCTCGCCCTCGCCAAGGCGAAGACGCCGCGCGGCTTCCGCTCGCCGCTCGCGACCAACGCCTCGATCCAGTCGCAGCTCGGCGAGGCCGAGGCACGGCTCCGCGCGGCGCGCGGCTTCCTCTTCGGCACGCTCGGCGAGACCTGGGGCGCGCTCGAGCGGGCGGGCAGCGCCGCCCTCGCGCAGCGCATGACGATCCGCCTCGCGGCGACGCACGCCATCCAGCAGGCGGTGACGGTCGTCGATTTCGCCTATCACGCGGCGGGCGCCACCGCGATTTTCGCCGCCAATCCCTTCGAGCGGCGCTTTCGCGACATGCACACGGTGGCGCAGCAATTGCAGGGCCGGAAAGCGCATTTCGAGACCGTCGGCCAGTACCTTCTCGATCTCGAAGCGGATATGAGCTTCCTTTAGCGCCAAAAACGCTCGCGCCCTTAGTCCTCGCGCCGCTTGCGGCCGAAGATCATGGCTCCGACGAGGTTCTCGCGATGCCGAAAACTGGCGAGCATCACGCCGCCGATATGAATGCCGGCAAGCAGCAACAGGACATGGGCCAGAAGGTCATGGAGATGCTGCATCCAGCGGACGCCCCAGAAGGAATCTGTCGTCAATAACCAGCCCGTGAGCGCGGTGGCGGCGGTGGCGAGCAGCAGGCAAATGACCATTGCCCCGCCGGCCGGATTATGGCCGATGTAGCGCGCCTCCTGTCCTCGGCCAATGTCGGCGAGATAGGCGAGGACCGTGCGGGGCGAGCGCACGAAGTCCGAAAAGCGAGCATAGCGGCTGCCGACGAGGCCCCAGGCGGCGCGCGCCCCGACCAGCGCTCCGGCGGCATAGCCTGTCGAATTGTGCAGATCTTCAAGAGAGTTGGCGCTGAGCCAGCTGACGCCGATGCTCAGCACCAAGCCCCAATGAAAGAACCGCACGAGGGGGTCCCAGACGCGAATGAGCGACGGCGTGCTGACGCGTCTCCCACCCCCGCCCGCTGAACTCAATCAGTCTTCTCCGGCTTCCGGGTTGTCGAGCTTCTGGAGCGTCTCGGCGTTGAACGCCATGTTGGTCCGTTTGCCGGCCTTGTCGGTGGCGTAGACCTCATAGCAGCCGTTCTCGACCTTGATTTGGCGGACCTTCAGCCCCTCCGACTTGAGCTGCGCTTCGAGCTTCGCCTCGGGCTGCCATTTCGATTTGGGTGCTGTCGTGCACTTGCTGGGTCCGGCAGCCAGAGCCGGACCCGCCGAAAGCGCCACGGCGGCAGCAACCAAGAGCAAACGGTTCATACCAAAATCTCCTGTGTGAACGAGCAACGAAGCCGAATCGCGGCGCCGGCGTGGACCGGCGCCGTCCGCGACAAGGCCGGAGGATGGTGGAGGGCGAAGCTTACCGACACCTGACAGCTGTGCAAAAATTGGCGGTGCCGAGCGAGGAGCAAGTGGGGGTGCGCCGCACCGGGTCGTGCATAGAGGTGGACGATGCGGCGCGTGTCGGCGCGGGTGAACCCGAACGCGCCGATCTCGCCAGGAAGCCTGGAGCCGCGCCGCCCCGCCGGCAGCATCGCTCGCAGGGTGATCGCAATGTGCACGCGCCAATATTTCGCAACGTGCGGTCGTATTGATAGTTTGTGAAAATTATTTCATTCACGTTTGACGTTTGACTTGCGGCGAACCGCCTCTTAGCCTCCCCTCGGTATTGGCAATGCGGCGCGGTGACGCAGCGGCGATTGGCCATTGCGGCAGCATCGCGGCGAAGACGAAGGGGCATCGAACGGAAGCCACCAGAACAGAACGGAAGGAAACGCGATGAGCGATCAATCGGCGACGATGCGGTTGGCACCGGGGCTGGGCCGGCAGAAGGCGGGCGGCGGCGGTGCCGCCAGCTCGGGTCTGCACATCCCCTTCCGCGAAGCCTTGCTGGTGGCGCTTGCCGCCGGGCTCGGCTACGGCTTCGATGCCTATGCCGTCAACATCTTCGGCATGCTGGGTCCGACCCTGATGAAGGACCTCGACATCACGGCGAAGACCTTCGGCATCATCGGCTCCATTTTCCTCGTCGGCTACACGATCGGCACCATCGGCTTCGGCATGCTCGCCGACCGCATCGGCCGGCGCGACGCGCTCGGCTGGTCGATCATCCTCTACGGCATCACGACGGCGCTCGGCGGCGTCTCGACCAACCTCGTCGCCTTCACGGGCCTGCGCTTCCTCACCGGCATCGGCGGCGCCGGCGAGCTCGCCGTCGGCGCGCCCTACACCGCCGAGATGTGGCCCGCCAAGGTGCGCGCCCTCGGCACCGGCGGCATCATGTTCTCGCTCTATTCGGCGGGCTACATCTTCGCCGCGCTCTGCACGCTCTTCATCGTGCCGCGCTTCGGCTGGCAATGGACCTTCGGCTTCGCCATCGTGCCCGCTGTCCTCGTCTTCATCTTCCGCCGCCTCATCCAGGAATCGGTGCGCTTCCGCCATGCGAAAGCCGAGATCGAGCGGCGCCTGCACGAGGAGGGCATCGCGCATCCCCGTGTGAACATCTTCTCGATCCCGGGCGCCTGGCGGCGGATCATCGTCGGCTGGCTGCTCTACATCCCCAATGCCTGCGGCTACTGGGGGATCACCGTCTTCCTCACCACCTTCATGGTGAAGAAGTTCCAGGTGACGCCGGCGGACGCGATCTACTACGCGATGCTCTTCTACATCGTGCAGTTCGTGCTCTCCTATGTCGGCACCGGCCTCTCCGACCTCCTCGGCCGCCGCGTCGCGGGCATTCTCGGCGCGCTCATCATGATTGCCTGCACGATCGTCGCCTCGACGACCAACACCTTCGAGACCTTCTTCATCTTCGGCGGCATCATGATCGGCATGCTGGGCTGGCTGTGGGGGGTGGGCGACACCTATCTCAGCGAGTTCTTCCGCACCACCCTGCGCGGCACCGGCTTCGGCATCATGGTCGGTGGCGGGCGCGTCGCGTCGATCTTCGCGCCCTATCTCGTCGGGCTCGGCATCGTCGCCATGGGCCCGACCATTCCCTTCCTCCTCACGGCCTGCCTCTGGCTCGGCACCATCATCGGCTATCTCCTCGGACCGGAGACGCATGGGCGCGAGCTGGAGGAGGTGCAGCTCTGAGCCTCGGCGCCAGGCTTCGAGACCGGATGGGACGGCGGCGACAGCCGCCGTCCCGTTGCGTTTACAGTGGGGCGTTCCGGAGAGGGAGTCCCGAGCTCATTGTCCAAGTCTATCAAACGATAAAATAGATCGTCTTTACAAATGACCGGAAGCCACGCACAGTTCAAAGCAGGTGTTTGAGCGCCGAATCGGGCTGCATCGGATGCGCGCGACGTCATCGGGGCGATCATCATGGCCAGCGCCGGGCACGACAGGACGCCGCTCAATCAAATATCGCGAAATGCGCTGCGGGCGCCGGCATTCGGCGCGCCGACCGCGCGCATTCGGCGCCCGGCGCGTCGATCACATCGTCATGAACCCGGACGAGCCACCGCCGGCCGCCGCTGACGGCCGGCGCAACAGGGCAGGAGGTGTGCGATGAGCGAGTTGCGGAAGGAGCCCGTCCTCTATGACAGCGGGCAGTCGATGCCCTATGTCGACAGCCGCATCTACAGCGATGAAGGCATCTTCGCCGAGGAGATCGAGAAGATCTGGAAGAAGATCTGGCTGGTGACGGTCCATGAATCGGAGCTGCCCGAGCCGCTCGACTTCCGCACCCTCACGATCGCGCGCGAGCCGGTCGTCATCGTGCGCGGCACCGACAACAAGATCCGCGCCTTCCGCAATGTCTGCCCGCATCGCGGCAACCTCATCGTCCGCAAGCCGGCCGGCAATCTGTCGGTCGCCGAGCCTTCGGGCAACGCCAATTACATGACCTGCATGTTCCATGCCTGGCAGTACGACTGCTTCGGCCGCTGCGTCGACATCCCGCGCATGAAGCAGGGCTATCAGGACCGCCTGAGGAAGGAGGATATCAGCCTCGAGGCGCTGCCCTGCGAGGTCAAGCATGGCGGCTTCGTCTGGCTGTCGCTCAACAAGAACGTGGAGCCGCTCGCCGAGTTCACGGGCGAGGCCTTCGACATCATGAAAGTCGAGCTCGACACCGAGCCGCTCGACATCTTCCACTATCACAAGGCCATTATTCCCAGCAACTACAAGCTCTGGCACGACACCAACAGCGAATTCTACCACGATTACATGCATTACTTTAATCGTGCCACGAGCATGATGCAAAAGGGCTATTTCGAGCGCCAATACACGGCGTTTCCCAACGGCCACTGCACGGTCGGCTCGATGGAGGTGAAGTACGAGGCCTATCAGGGAGCGAAGGAGCGGCCGCTCTCCTTCCCCGGCATGCCGCGCAACGGCTGGAAGATGGTCGACCTCTTCCCGGGCGCGACCTACAACATCCGCGGCTCGTCGCTGCGCGTCGACACGACGACGCCGATCGGCCCCAACCTCGTCATGATCGAGTTCCGCGGCCTCGGCTTGAAGCGCGATACGCCGGAGGAGCGGGCGCAGCGCATCCGCGACCACAACACCATCTGGGGACCCTTCGGACGTAACCTGCATGAGGATCTGCTCGGCATCACCGGACAGGGCGTCGCCATGCGCCCCGGCACGGAGCCGCGTCAGGTCCTGCACGGCCGGCACGAGAACAACTCGATCCATGACGAGATCGGGATGCGGCATTTCTATGCGGAATGGCAGCGCCGGATGGGCCGCTCGCCTTCGGATCCGATGCGGGAGCTCAGCCTCGCCGCCGAGTAGGGGCGGCGAGAAGGGTTGTCACGCGACGCGGCGGGAGTGGGGTCATGGGGATGAATGAAACGGCGGCATCGCGCGCAGAGGCGGTGCGCAACGCGATTTATCGCGCCTGCCTCTTCCTGGACGACGGCAAGTTCAAGGAGTGGCTGACGCTCTGCGCCGCCGATTTCTCCTACCGCATCAAGACCTACAGCCCCGAGATCCGCAAGGAGATGACCTGGTACGAGCAGGACTGGTCGGGACTCTCCAAGGCGATCGAGATGCTGCCGCTGCACAACACGGATCACGGCCGGCTGACGCGCCATGCCACCGTCTACGAGGTGAGCCTCGACCCGTCGGGATCGGAAGCCTCGGCGACCACCTCCTTCGTCTGCTACCGCACGATGCTCGACGGCATCAACGCGCATCTCGACGCCGGCGAGACGCAGCTCTTCCTCATCGGCAAATACCACGACCGCTTCCGCTTCGGCGCGGAGGGGCCGCTCTTCACCGAGCGGACCGTCTATCTCGACACGCGCCGGCTCGACAAGGGCACGCATTACCCGATCTGACGGCGCGGTGGAAGGAGCGCGCATGGCCTGGAAACGACTCTGCGCCCTCGGCGACGTCGCCGAGAACGCCTTGCGCAAATTCGAGGTCGACGGCGTCCCCGTCGTCGCCGCCCTCGTCGAGGGCGAGGTCATGGCCTATCCGCCGCTCTGCCCCCATATGGCCGAGCCGCTCGAGATTTCCGGCATCTGCGACGGCGGCACCCTCACCTGCACCAAGCATCTCTGGCAATGGGACATGAAGAGCGGCGGCGAGCTCGGCCTCGCCGAAAAGCCGCTCCTCCTCTACCCGGTGAAGCGCGAGGGCGACGCCGTCCTCATCGATATCGAGCAGGAGCTCGTCTACGACTACGATTGAGGACGCGCGGCTCTCTCGCCCGGGCCGAGGCGCCGCAGGAGGGCGCGGGCCGGGCGGCCGTCGATGCCGGCGAGGCCGAGGCCGATGAGGGCGAGGCCGATCATGGCATTGGGCGCCACGCGCTCGCCGAGGACCAGCACGCCGAGAGCCAGCGCGCTGCCCGGCAGCAGGAAGGTGACGAGCAGCAGGTTGGTGGCGCCGGCCGCCGCGAGAATGCGGAAATAGATCATATAGGCGAGCGCCGTGCTGACGAGCGAAATGCCGAGCAAGGCGCCCCAGGCGGCGGCGCTCGGCGGCGGCAGCGCCCAGACGCGATCGGCGAGCGCAGCAAAGGGCAGGAGGAGAAGCGCGCTCGCCGTGATCTGTCCCGCCGCGACTTTGAGCGGCGCCAACCCGGTGAAGCGCCGCCCGTAGATGCCGGCACAAGCATAGGAAAGCGCGGCGCCGAGGCACGCCGCGGCGCCCGCTATGTCCTGGCCGCTGCCGGCGATCGTTTCGGGACCGATCAGGGCCGCCGCGCCGCCGAAGCCGAGAAGGACGCCGGCGCCTTTTCCCCAATCGAGCCGCTCATTGGCGGTGGCAAAATGCGCGGCGATCACCGTGAAGATCGGCGTCGTCGCGTTGAGGATCGAGGCGAGCCCGCTCGAAATGCGCGCCTCGCCCCAGGCGATGAGGGTGAAGGGAACCGCGTTGTTGAGCGCGCCCATGACGGCGAAGGCAGCCCAGAGGCACGGCGAGGCCGGCAGGGCATCGCGGCGGAGCAGCAGGACGGCATTGAGCGCGAGGGCGGCGAGGGCGACGCGGCCGAAGGCGATGGTGAAGGGCGGCAGCTCGCGCGCCAGCACCTTGAAGAAGAAGAACGAGCCGCCCCAGAGGAAGGAGAGGACGAGGAGAAGGGCCCATTCCCGGCCCCCCATCTTCAGCGCTGCCCGCGACATGCCGCTCCGCTCCGCCGGGTCGATCGATAGGGCGGAGGCTAGCGGTCCGGTGCGGCGGGCACCGCCCGATCCTTGCGCTCGAATTCAGAGGATGGCTCGCGCTCCCTTCAGCCGATCCAGGCCATCGTCTTGGCGAGCGAAGCGAAGCCATCCAACCCCTTTCTGCCAGGGTCTGGATCGCCGCGTCCGCTACGCTCCTCGCGACGATGTGGGAAAAACAGGCCCCGAAGACCGCCCGTGTCAGCTCGCGATCATCAGCCGGGCGCTCTGTTCGAGGAAGCTCTGGGTGATCATCTTGGCGAGGCGCTGCATGACGAGGAAGCCGGCCGCGGTGTCGTCTTCGAGGATCCGCAGCAAGGCCTTGCCCTGGATTTCGAGGAGCCGGCAGTCTTCGAGCGCCACGACCGTCGCGATGCGGCGCGGCTGGTCGATGAGGAGGGCCGCCCAGCCGAAAATCTCGCCCGGCGGCAGCATGCTGCCGCTGCCTTCCGGCCGGCCGTCGCCGCCGAGAGTGAAGCGCAGGCGGCCGGTAATGACGGCATAGGCGCTGCGCGCCGGATCGCCGATCGAATAGAGCGTCTCGCCCTCGTCGATGCTGAGCGGCCGGGCGATGGCCGCGATCCGCTTCAGCGTCGCGGGCCCGACGCCGCGCAGGATGGCGGTGCTGCCGAGGATCGTCTCGACCAGGCCGCCGGTCTTCTCCGCCTCGCTCATCGCACCGCCTCCCGCGCTCAGCTGAATTTGTCGTAGCGGATGTCGCGCGCCGGCAGCCGCGCTTGCGTCACCAGCATGCGGATCGCGACATCGACGAGGATGGGCGGCCCGGCGAGATAGGCGACGCGGCCGGCGAAATCGCCGGCGAGGTCGCGCGCCGCGATCTCGTGCGGGAAGCCGCTCTCGAAACCGATCAGCGGATAGCGTCGCCGCAGCTCCTCGCTCGGCCGGTCATGCGAGAGGACAACCGTGACCTTGAGCCGCTCCGGAAATTGCGCCGCGAAGCCGTTGAGCCGGTCGAGATAGAAGATGTCGGAATTGGTGCGGACGCCGAAAAAGATGGATGCGGCGAAGGCATCGAAATGCCCGACGGCGCAGCCCGCCTCGAGGATCGAGACGATCGAGGCGATGCCGGAGCCGCCGGCAATGGCGAGGATCGTGCGCTGCTCATGCGGGTCGAAGACAGCCTTGCCGACGGGGCCGAACCATTCGAGGAGGTCGCCCGGGGCCGCCTGCGAGAACAGCCAGTCGGTGAATTTCCCCTCGGGCTTGCGCTTGATCACGAACTCGATCGCTGTGGTGGGCCGGGCGTAATTCACCATCGAATAGGCGCGGAAGCCGGCAATCTGCGGCGCCCGCAGCACCGCGAACTGGCCGGCGACGAATTCGATCGGGCGGGCGAGGCTGAGATGCAGCGCCGCGACATCGGCGGTGAGGCGCTCGATCCGCTCGATGCGCGCTTCGCCGAAGCTGGGGCGCGGCTGCGGCGCCACCGCGAGATCGGCGTTGCCCGGCACCTCGAAGGCGCAATCGCTGAGCGCCCGCGTCTGGCACATCAGCACCTCGTCGCGCTCGGGCTTGAGGAACTGCCGCCCCGGCGCCTCGCTCCAATCGTTGATGACGACGCCGGAGAGGCGGCGCGCCTTGCAGGTGCCGCAGGTGCCGGTCGCGCATTCGTAAGGGAGCGCGACGCCGGCCCGCAGCGCCGCGTAGAGCAGCGGCTCCTGCGGCTGCGCCGGATAGGCGATGGCGCCCTTCTTGGTCTTGACCTCGATCTGCACGGCCGTCCCGCTGTCAGCCCCGCCGAATATTCCGGAAGTAATTGGTCCGGCACGGCGGCGCAAGCTAGTCATTTGCACAAAAACCCCGAGTGATTTGGCGTGCTATGGGCCGATAGTGGAAGACTTTCGCGAAAACCGCATGATGCCGGCCGAATGCTACGCGCAGCGGCGGCGCGAATCCAGATCGTCGGCGCTTCCCGACCGGCGAGAGACATGGCGGCCGCCGCGCCGCGGATTGACGAACCGGCTGCTGCCGGGAGCAATATGGCGCGCATGCCCCCTTCCGCGACGGAGCCGCTCAATGGACCGCATCGATCTGCGCTCGGACACGGTGACCCTGCCCTCGCCCGGCATGCGCGAAGCCATGGCCGCGGCGCCGGTCGGCGATGATCAATATGGCGAGGACCCCTCGGTCAACCGCTTGCAGGAGCGCGTCGCCGCGCTGCTCGGCAAGGAGGCGGCCCTCTTCCTGCCGAGCGGCACGATGGCGAACCAGATCGCCCTCAAAGTGCTGACGCGGCCCGGCGACGACGTCATCGTCGGCGAGGAGGCGCATATCGTCTGGCACGAGGCGGGCGCGGCCGCCGCCAATTCCGGCGTGCAGTTCACGGTCGTCGGCCGCGGCGGCCTCTTCACCGCCGCGGAGCTCCGCGCCGCGGTGAAGCCGCAGGGCCACATCGTCTTCCCGCCGACGACCCTCGTCGCCATCGAGAACACGCATAATCGCGGCGGCGGGGTCGTCTTCCCGCAGGACGAAGCCGCCGCCATCTGCGAGGCGGCGCGCGGCGCCGGCCTCGCCAGCTATCTCGACGGCGCCCGCCTCTTCAACGCGGCGGCGGCCTCGGGGCGGAGCCTTGCCGAGCTCGCCGCTCCCTTCGACCTCGTCTCGGTGGCGCTGTCGAAGGGCTTGGGCTGCCCCGTCGGCAGCCTCATCGCCGGCGGCAGGAGCGAGATCGCCCGCGCCGTCCGCTTCCGCCGCATGTTCGGCGGCGCCATGCGGCAATCCGGCATCCTCGCCGCCGCCGGCCTCTACGCCCTCGACCACAACCTCGCGCGCCTTCCCGAGGACCACGCCAACGCCCGCCTCATCGCCGAGCGCATCGCCGGCACGCCCGGCCTGCTCCTCGACCTCGCGACGGTGCAGAGCAACATCGTCATCTTCAAGCTGGAAGCGGGGGCGCCCGACGCCGCGACCGTGGTGGCGCGGGCCAAGGCGGAGGGCGTCCTCGTCTCAGCCTTCGCCGCCCGCACGGTGCGCGCCGTCACCCATCTCGACGTGACGCGCGAGCAATGCCGGCGCGCCGGCGAAGTGCTGGCGAGAGTCGCGGCGCAGCGCTGACCGGCGCGGCGCTCAGAACATCTTGTCGATGGCGTCCTGGTCGGAAACGCGGTCGGCGCCGCCATGGACAATGGCCGAACCGGTATCGACGAGGCTCTGGAGGCGCAACGAATAATCGGCGGCGCTCAGCTTCAGCCGCTCGGGCTCGGCCGCGCCGGCGAGCGTCGCCAGCTTCTGCCGCGCCTCCTCGACGGTGGCGCGCAGCTCCTCGAGCACGTGCTCGAAATTGTCGCGCGTCGCCGGCGGGACGTGGGCATAGGCCTCGATCGCGAGCGGCGCGAAGGCGAGGCCGCTGCCGCGGAAATGCTCCTCGTAGCTGCGGAAGCGCCAGGCGCGGACGTCCTCGATCATCTCCGGCATGTCCGGAACCATGCCGATCAGCATGATGATCTCGTTGACGCTGTTGAAATAGTCCGTCGAGAGCAAGGTCCCGCTGTCGATCGTGGTGCCGGCGACACGCGCGCGGAATTCCTCGTACATGGCCCAACCCGCTAACTCGCGCCGGCATTCTAGGAAGCGAGCGTTATCAATCGATAAAAGGGCGGCGCGCGGCGCTCGCCTCGTCCCGCTCGCGGCGCCTGCATTCCGCGCATGGCTGCCGCGCAACCTCTCGGCAGGTCGCGCCGCACCCGCGGACCATATCATGAGCATGCTTATTATCTGGTCGTCCGCGCTGTCCCGAGGGAGGTTCGCTCATGGCCGCTGATGGCGGCGCCGCCGTCGCGCTCCGCGATGCCGAGCGCGACCGCTCGCAGACGAAGGCGGCGCGGCGCTCGCGCCGGCGGCTCCTCCGCTGGGCGCTCTTCGCGCTGCTGCCGCTGGTGCTGCTGGCCCTCGCCTATTTCTACGTCACCGGCGGCGCCGTCATGTCGACCGACGACGCCTATATCGAGGCGGACAAGCTCGCCGTCACCACCGATGTCTCGGGCATCGTCCAAGCCGTCGATGTGAGCGAGAACGAGAAGGTCGCGGCGGGACAGGTGCTGTTCCGCCTCGACGACGCGCCCTTCCGCTTCGCCCTCCAGCGCGCCGAGGCGCAGCTCGGCACCGTGCGCGACGATCTTGCGGCGCTGAAGGCGAGCTATCGCGAGAAGCAGCAGGAGATGACGCAGGCGAAGAACGACGTCGCCTTCTACGAGCGCGAATTCCAGCGCCAGCAAGAGCTCTTGAGCCGCCATGTCGCCTCGCAGGCGGCCTTCGACCAGGCGCGCCACAATCTCGAAACGGCGCAGCAGAAGCTGGCGGCGCTCGCCCAGCAGGGGCAGCAGATCATCGCCAATCTCGACGGCAATCCCGAGCTCCCGGTCGAGCAGCATCCGCGCTATCGCGACGCGCTGGCGCAGCGCGACGAGGCGGCGCGCGAGCTGGCGCATACGGTGGTGAAGGCGCCGATGGCCGGCGTCGTCACCAAGGTCTCGACGCTTCAGCCCGGGCAGTACCTGCCGGCGGGAACCGCGGCCTTCAGCCTCGTCGCCACCGATCATGTCTGGGTCGAGGCGGATCCCAAGGAGACGCAACTGACTTACGTCCGCCCCGGCCAGACGGCGACGGTGCGGGTCGATGCCTATCCCGACGAGGAATGGCACGGCACGGTGGCGAGCCTCAGCCCGGCGAGCGCCGCCGAATTCTCGCTGCTGCCGGCGCAGAATACGAGCGGCAACTGGGTCAAGGTCGTGCAGCGCATTCCGATCCGCATCCGCATCGACACGAGCGACCCCGCAAAGCCGCCGCTCCGTGCCGGGATGAGCGTCGAGCTCGATGTCGACACCGGCCATGCGCGCGGCCTGCCGCGCTTCCTCGCGGCGCTCTTCGGCGGCAGCGTCAGGAGCTCCTGATGCCTGGCGGCGCCATGCCCTCGAACCGCGCCGCGATCACCGTCTGCATCATGCTCGCCACCATCATGCAGGCGCTCGACACGACGATCGCCAATGTCGCGCTCCCCTATATGCAGGGCAGCCTCTCGGCGAGCCAGGACCAGGTCAACTGGGTCCTGACATCCTATATCGTCGCCGCCGCCATCATGACGCCGCCCACGGGCTGGCTCGCCGGCCGCTTCGGCCGCAAGCGCCTCTTCCTCGCCTCGGTCGCCGGCTTCACATCAGCCTCGATGCTGTGCGGCATGGCGCAGTCGCTCGCCGAGATCGTCCTCTTCCGCTTCCTCCAGGGCTGCTTCGGGGCGGCCCTCGTGCCGCTGTCGCAGGCGACGCTGCTCGACACCTATCCGCGCGAGCGCCAGGGCGCGGCCATGGCGATCTGGGGCATGGGCATCATGGTGGGTCCCATCCTCGGCCCGACCTTGGGCGGCTGGCTCACCCAGAATTACGACTGGCGCTGGGTCTTCTACATCAACCTGCCGGTCGGCGTGCTGGCCTTCCTCGGCATCGGCGCCTTCCTCGCCGAGACCCGCCGCGATCGCGCGGCGAAACTCGACTGGTTCGGCTTCGGCACGCTCAGCCTCGCCATCGCCGCGCTCCAGCTCCTCCTCGACCGCGGCGAGGAGCTCGACTGGTTCGGCTCCGGCGAGATCCTGCTCGAAGCGGTGGTGAGCGGCGCCGCCTTCTACCTCTTCCTTGTCCACACCTTCACAACGCAGCGTCCCTTCGTCAATCCGCGCCTCTTCCGCGACCGCAACTTCGCGACCGGGATGCTCTTCATCTTCCTCGTCGGCATCATCCTGCTCGCGACCTTGGCCCTGCTAGCCCCCTATCTCCAGGATCTGATGGGCTATCCCGTCGTCACCGCCGGCATCGTCATGGGGCCGCGCGGCATCGGCACGATGCTGGCGATGATGATCGTCGGCCGCCTCATCGGCCGCGTCGACACGCGCCTTCTCATCCTTTTCGGTCTCGCCCTCACCGCCTGGGCGCTCTATGACATGACGGGGTGGACGCCGGCCATCTCGGAATGGGAGGTGGTCCGGACCGGCTTCGTCCAAGGCGCGGGGCTGGGATTCATCTTCGTGCCGCTCAGCACCGTCACCTTCTCGACGCTTCCCGCGGCGAGCCGCACCGAGGCGACCGGGCTCTACAACCTCGCCCGCAACATCGGCTCCAGCATCGGCATCTCGGCCGTCTCCAGCCTCCTCGTCGCCGAGATGCAGGCGAACCATGCCGCCATCGTCCAGCATGTGACGCCCTTCAACCGCCTCTTCGCCGCCCCCGCCATCGCCCATTTCTGGAGCCCGGTGACGGCGGCGGGGCGCGCCGCGCTCGACGCGCAGATCACGAGCCAGGCGACGACCATCGCCTATATCGACGATTTCAAGCTGATGATGGTGATCGCCCTCATCGCCATGCCGATGGTGCTGCTCTTGAAGAAGCCGGCGCGCGACCCCGGGCCGGCGGCACTGGCCGCCGATTGAGCGGTGTCGCTTGCAGCGGCAAGGTGCGTCCTTCGCGACGCGTCCTTCGGACGCTCCTCAGGATGAGGCTCAGGAGCGGGTGGCAGTCCCAATCAACCTCATCCTGATGAGGAGCCCGCGAAGCGGGCGTCTCGAAGGACGCATCACCGTCGATCCGCGTCTCACACGACCCGCGTCAGCAGCGGTTTGCCAGCGTAGTAGGCGAGGAGGTTGTCGATCATGAGCTGCCCCATGGCGGCGCGCGTCTCGATGGTGGCGCTGCCGATATGCGGGGTGAGGACGACATTCTCCATGGCGAGGAGCGCCTCCGGCACCTTGGGCTCGTCCTCGAAGACGTCGAGCGCGGCGCGGCCCAGAATGCCGCCCTTCAGCGCGTCGACGAGCGCCGGCTCGTCGACGACCGAGCCGCGGCCGATATTGACGAGCATCCCCTCGGGCCCGAGCGCCGCCAGCACCTCGGCGGTGACGAGGCGGCGCGTCGCCGCGCCGCCGGGGCAGGCGACGACGAGGACATCCGCTTCGCGCGCCAGCTCGACGAGATCGGCCACGTAGGTCCAGCGCGCCGCCGGCTTCGGCCGCGGCCCGGTCCACAGCACGCGCATGCCGAAATGCTCGCCATGCGCCGCGATCGCGCTGCCGATGCGGCCGAGGCCGAGAATGCCGAGCGTCTTGCCGCGGATGCCGCGCTGCAGCGCCATGCCGCCCTTCGTCCATTTGCCGGCGCGGATGAAGCGGTCGCCGGCGCTCATCCCGCGCGCCGCGTCGAGGACGAGGGCGATGGCGAGGTCGGCGACCTCGTCGGTGAGGACGTCGGGGGTGTTGGTGACGGCGATGCCGCGCGCCTGCGCCGCGGCGAGGTCGATCGAATCGACGCCGACGCCGAAATTGGCGATGACCTTCAGCTTCGGCAGCGCGTCCATCAGCGCCGCGTCGATGGGCCGGTGGCCACCCACCGCCATGCCCTCGACGCGATCGGCGAGCGCGGCGAGGAAGCTCTTCTCGTCCGTCGCCCGCCACAAATGATGCGCGGTGAATTCGCGCTCGAGCGTCGGCATCGTGCCCGGTGCCGAGATATGTGCTGTGACGACGATGTCGGGCTTCATCGAGGCAGACTCCCTTAGCAAGTTCTCTCCGCGGCCGGGGCCGCATAGAACAGCTTTCGCCGCCTCCGGGCAACGTCCTTCGACTTCGCCGAAGTCGAAGGAAAGGGCCGCGGCGCGAACTCAGATCACGGTGATGCGGATCTTCTTCGAGACGACCGGCGGATTGAAGGGGATATGCGCGCTATCGCCGAGGACGAGCTGGAGCGTGTGCGGCCCGCGCGCGAGCTGCACCTTCGCCTCGGTCTGACCGGCGCCGAAATGGAGATGGTTGCGGTCGGAGGGGATGGGCTCGTTCGGGTCGAGCGGGTCCTTCACATCGACGAGGAGATGGTGGTGGCCGCTATTCGCATAGGCGTCGCCGGCATGCGTCACCCCCATCCCCGAGAGGCCGAAGCGGCAATAGACGGGCGACTTCACCCTCTGCCCGTCACGCGGCGTAATGAAATAGAGAGAGGCGTCCTTCGGCGCCGGCGTCGGGCCGGCGAAACCGCGCACTGGCAGCAGCAGCGCGCCCGCGCTCAGCAGCAGCAGCCGTCTTGCCACCATCGCCGCCTCCCTAGTCCGACCGCGCCACGCGGAAGCCGTGGGTCGGATAGCGCACCCGCGCGTCATATTGGTCGCGGCTCGAGCTGCGCAAATAGCTGGGATCGCTCTTCCACGAGCCGCCGCGCAGGACGCGGGCCGTGCAATCGCCCTCCGCCCAGGCCGAACCATCGACGGGCGCGCCGCGGTAATCCTCGTGCCAGCAATCGGCGACCCATTCATCGACGCCGCCGCCCATATCGTAGAGCCCGAAGGGGTTCGCGGCGAAGCTGCCGACCTTGGTCGGCCGCTTCGGGTCATAGGGCTCGCCGCAGCCCCTGCAATTGGCGACGCCGTCCTTGAGCTGATTGCCCCACCACCATTTCGTCTCGGTGCCGCCGCGCGCCGCATATTCCCATTCGGCCTCGCTGGGCAGGCGGTAGTTGCGGTTGGTCTCGGCAGCAAGCCATTTGACGTAGCGCTGCGCGTCGTCCCAGCTCAGATTGGCGGCCGGCTCGTCATCCCCGCCGGCGACGGGCGCCGCGCAGGCTTTCGCCGCGGCGCATTCCTTCCATTGCCCGACCGTCACCGGGTACTTGCCGATCGCGAAGGGCGCGAGGGTGACGCGATGGACCGGCTTCTCGGTCGGGTCGTCATTGCTGCCCATGGCGAAGCTGCCGCCCAGGATCGGCACCAGGACGGGCTCGGTGATCGCCGGTTTCGGCGGCGAGGGCGCCGGCGTGGGGGGCGCCGATGCCGCCGCCGGCGGGGCGGATGCCGGCGCCGGCGCCGCGGCCGGCGGCGCGGCGGGCAGCGGCACCGCCTTCCGGGTGGCGGCCGCAATCTCCTCGCGGGCGCCGGGGATGAACCCTTTCGACCACAGATACCAGGCGCCACTGACGGCACAGATGAGGAGGATCACGACAGCCGCCGCCGTCACCCGCCGCACGCCATGCGCGCGCCGCACCGCCGCCGGATCGGGAAGCACGCGGTAGACCGGGACGGGATCGGTGATGTTCTTGACCTTGCGGTCGCCGAGCGACTGGTAGCCGCAGACGAGCTTGTGCTTGATCTGCTCGTAGACGCCGCCCGAGATGTTGATGCCGCCCGGCTCGGCCAGCGTCTCGAGGCGGGCCGCGATGTTGACGCCGTCGCCGTAAACATCGCCGTCGGCGTCGATGATGATGTCGCCGAGATTGATGCCGACGCGGAACTGGATCCATTGCTCGCGCGCCAGCGCGGCGTTGCGCCCGACCATGCTCTGCTGGACGACGACGGCGCAGCGCACCGCCTCGACCGGGCTGTCGAAGACGGCGAGCATGCCGTCGCCCGTCGTCTTGACGATGCGCCCGTGATGCTCGGCGATGCTGGGGTCGATGAGCTCGCGGCGCAGACGCTTGAGGCGGGCGAGGGTCCCCTCCTCGTCGGCGCGCATGAGGCGGCTGAATCCGACCATATCGGCGGCAAGGACTGCGGCGAGGCGGCGCGATCCGTCGCCCGCTTGGGCGTCCTGGTTGCGGCCCTCGAACGGGTGCACCTCGCCGGCCATGAGAGAGGCTTGTCGCCTTCCTCGCAAATGTCAAGGCGCTCGCCGCAGGAACGCCGCGACCGCATCGCCTCTGGCGCTGGCGCGCGGCAATGCTATGGTGCGCGCCGTCATGAGCCAAGTGCGCAACGCGATCATCCTGGCGGCCGGCATGGCGCGGCGCCTTGCCCCCACCTCCGATCTCCTGCCCAAGGGCCTCGTCGAGATCGGCGGCCAGCCCCTGCTGCTGCGCTCGGTCGAGCTTCTCGCCGCTTCCGGCATCGCCGAGACGCTGATCGTCACCGGCTACCGCGCGGCGCAGATCGAGGCGGCGCTCGGCCCGCGGCGGAACGGGATGGCCATCCGTTATCTCCACAACCCCGATTACGCCGAGACCGGCAGCATGGTCTCGCTGCTCGCCGCGGCGCCGCAGGCCCCGGGACCGGTCCTCCTCCTCGAATCGGACCTCCTCTACCACCCGGCCTTCCTCGATGCCGCGCTCGGCGCCGAGGACGACGTCCTCCTCGCCGCCGACCTCTCGGGCTCGGGCGACGAGGTCTATCTCGGCGTCGACGGCGAGAATCGGCTGTGCTTCCTCGGCAAGAACCCGCCCGAGAATTGGCGGCGGCAGAGCGTCGGCGAGCTCGCCGGCATCAGCCGCATCTCGCGCAAGCTGCTGACGCGCTTCGCCGCCGCGGCGAAGCGCTCACTGCGCGCCGGCCGCGGCAACCGCCACTACGAGGAGATCCTTTTCGAGATCGCGGCGGCGGGCTGGCCGATCCGCGTCCAGCACTGTCCGGGCCTGCCCTGGACCGAGATCGACACGCCGCTCGACCTGCGCCGCGCGCACGACATCGTCTGGCCGCGCCTCGCGCCGCCGGCGGAGGATGCGGCGCAGGCAGGGTGAGGCGACGGGCGCTCAGGGCGTTCCCGGCTTGCGGGCGACTGCGAGCAGGGTCGAGCGCAGCGCCGGGACGAGCGACACGACAGCCAGCATGAGCGCGCGCACGGCTTCGCCCGGCGAGAAGGCGCGTCGCTCCCGCCAATAGGCGGTGAAGAGGCGGTCCTGCGTCGCGATGTCCTTCATGGAGCCGACGATCCCGCGCCGGCGCAGCGTATCCTCGAAAGCGCGGACGCGGATCTCCGAGAACCCGCTCCTCTCGAGGACGAAGCGCAGCTCCTCGGCGACATATTCCTTGTGGTGACCGAGGTGATAGGGAAGGTGCGGGCCGTTGTCGATGTATTGCGCGACGGGCGGCCAGTTCGAGTAGCCGAGGGCGACGCGCAGGCGCACGGGAAGCCGCACCGCATTCGGCGTCGTGAGAACGACATGGCCGCCGGGTTTGAGGAGGCGCCGGATCTCGGCGAGGAACCGCTTCGGCGAGCCGGGCAAGTGCTCGATGACGTCGCCGGCGAAGGCGACGTCGATGCTGCTCTCCGCAATCGGCACCTCTTCCTCACCGACCCAGGCGAGATGGCCTTCGGCGCCGAGCGCGATCAGCCGGTCGAGCCCCTCGCGCTGCGAGTCCTTGCGCGCGACATCGACGGTGACGACCGAATGGCCGAGCCGCAGCAAGGTCTCGGGAACGATGCCGATGCCGGTGCCGATGTCGAGGACGCGGCCCCGCTCCGGCAGCAGCGCCAGGATCGCGCGCAGCTCCTCGATGTGGCAGCGCAGCGGCGCGATGGCGAGCTTGCGGCGCGCCGCGAAATCCGAGCGGCGCAGATCATCCACCACTTCAAGATAGGTGCGCTCGACCAGCGCTGCATCCATGACGAGATCTCTCGAGAGCGCACGTCGCCGCTCGGCGCTCCTCGCCGCGGCGGAACCCGCGATCGCGGGTTCCGGGGGCGAATGATGCCGGCGCGGGCGGCGCCGCGCAAGGCGGCCGCCGCGGCCGGTCACTGCGGCGGCACGCGTTCGAGGCGGCTGAAGCCCTTGGGCGCCGCGTCGGTCTCGGTGCCGACGATGACCCCCGAGGGATTGGCCCAGTAGAATTTATGGTCGTTGGCGACGGTGTATTTCGTGCCGGTCGCCGGGTCGGCATAGACATCGATGCCGAGGCGGGCGCGCTCGTCCTCGGCCAGCACGCGGTCGATGACGGCGCCGCGGCTCTCCCAGCTCCGCATGATCCCGTCCGAGATGGCGGCATTGCTGCGCGCCGCGATGCGCGAGACGTCGAGATTCGTCTGCGATTGCCGCGCGACCCAGGCGGGATTGACCTCGACCGAGGCCAGCATATGGGCGAGCAGCCCCGCGGCGATCCCGGCGACGGGCGAAGGCGACAGAACCCCCGCGATCGTCTCGGCATACCAGATGGCCCCCGCCGGCCCGCCGATGACCATGACGCTGGCCAGGATGTAGGCGGTCATCGCCTGCCCCGCCTTGACGCAAGCGAAGCGCGCCTCGCCGGCATCGTGCTGAATGCCGTAGGCGCGCGCCACGGCGTTGATCTGCGCCGTCAGCTCCGGCCGGGCGCGGCTCTCGGTGAGCTTCACCGCGCCGCAGAGGGCGGCGAGCTTGCGTCGTCCCCACCAGGCGGCGAATTGCTCGCCGTTCCGGTAGTGCGCCACCATGTAGGTCGTGCCGCCGCCGCCATTGTAGAGGCTGCCCTCGCGGAAGCCGGCGGCGGCGAGGAGGGGCGAGGGCACGACATAGCCCCATTCGCTGGGATCGTTGATGGCGAGTATCGTCGCCCCGTCCGGCGCCGTGGCGCTGACCCAGCTCCGGTATTGGAGCGCGTTGCGCCGCACCGTCCCGCCGGCGACGCGCCAGCCCTGCGGCACCTCGACCCGGAAGGCGCCTTCCTCGGGATCGCTGAAGTGCGTCCAATTCTGCACGAGGGGAACGGCCGCCACGGGTGCCGGCGCCTGCGCGCCCGCCGGCGCGGCGACGAGGATCAGAAGCGCGAGGATCGCCGCGTATCTCATGGGCACCCTCCCCGACCCGCCCGATGAGCGTGCCGCGCGACGCGCCGGCGGAGGCGCCCCGGCAGGCCCCGAAACCAAGCAGACCCAATCCGGCGCGGCGGCGCAAATCAAATCATCGGCGCACGCCGCATTCCCGCAGAGGCCGCGGCTTCGCGGCAGCGGGCGGCAACGGCTCGATGAATTACGGCGCGCTGCGACCTCGCGAGCGGCAAGGTCTCGCGCCTGCCGCTCTGACCCGCGCCATTTCCGCCAGCAGCGCCAAGCGTCGGCGGATTTTACAATTTCGGATACTCTCACCCGTTCGGGTCGGGTATGTGCTTGAGATCACAGCACCCGCCAAATTGGCGCGAATCTTGCTTCGTTGCCTCTGACGCATATCGCCGCCGAACTCGGCTCCTGCTGGGACGCCGCTTTGTCCGGCTCGCGGCGGCTCTGCGTTGCCGGCCATGGGCCGGTGCCCGCGTGAGGACGCTCGATGTCGGGTCCGGGGGGAGCGCGCAGCGAGAGAAGGGCGCGGCCTGAAGCGCCGTGCCGCCGCCCCTGGCGCTGCGCCGTCGCCGTCCTGGTCCTCCTCACCGCGGCGATCTCGGCGCGGGCCGGTCCGATCTTGGCCGATCACGACGGTGCGGCAGCGGAGGGCTCCGGCACCGCGAGCGGCGGCAAGTCAGAGCCATACCGGTCCGATGCCTTCGCTTCGGCCACCGCCGGAACCCGGCCCGAGGCCGCCTTCGTTCCGCCGCTCGAGGCGGCGCCGGCTGATCCGCCAGGCGAGCAGCTGCGGGAAGTGCTTCACAAGATCGCCGTCATTCATCACCGGGCCCTGCCGAACGGCAAGGCCGCGGCCGCGCCGCAGCGCCACGGCCCCGGGTCGGCCGATGCCGATGACGAGGGTGAGGAGGATGGTCCAGCCTTTTCGCTGCGTGAATGGCTGCTCGACAGCGAGACGCTCGGTTGGGCCTTGGAGCACCTCGTCAGCGTCGATGTCGCCGAGGACGGCACCAAGACCGCAAAGGTCTTGGGTGTCGGCAATTTCCGTCTCGAGGTCGATCGCGACAGCGGTCAGGTCACGGTCAGCGAGCAGTCGACCGGGCTCGCGCTCACCGCGCGCGCCAGCGATCCCGCCGAGGCCGCCGAGGCGCGCGCCCGCGCCAGGGCGGATCGCGAAGCGGTCCGCGCCGTCTTGGCCTGGCTGCATTGGCTCTTCGCGACCGGCGAGGGTTGGGCGCTCTTGACCACGATCGCGGTGGCGGCCTCGTGCTTCGCCGTCATCCGCGTCGCGATGCGCCTCAACCCGCAGCGCCGCTCCCGTCCGCACGAGAGCAGCATTCGGCGCCGCGCTCCCGAAGGCGGCCCGCGTCAGCTGCAGGCGCCGGGCCGGCAGCTCTCGCCCTGAGGCGGCGGGGCGCCCTATTCGCCGCGCGCCAGGCGCTTCAGCTCATAGAGCCGCTCCAGCGCCTCACGCGGCGTCAGCTCGTCGGGATGGAGCGCCGCAAGCGCGGTCTCGACCGGCGATGGCTCCGATCGCGGGGCCGGCGGGCGCCGCGCCGCGCTGAAGAGGGGAAGATCCTCGGCGAGCCGCGTCAGCGCGCTCGACTGCTCGCCGCGCTCCAGCGTCGCCAGCACGGCCTCGGCGCGGGCGATCACCGCGGCCGGCAAGCCCGCCAGCTTCGCCACATGGATGCCGTAGGAGCGGTCGGCGGCGCCGGGCGCGACCTCGTGCAGGAAGACGACCTGCCCCTGCCACTCCTTGACGCGCATGGTGTGGCAGGCGAGATCGGAAAGCTTCGCCGCGAGCGCCGTCAGCTCGTGGTAATGGGTGGCGAAGAGAGCGCGGCAGCGGTTGACCTCGTGCAGATGCTCGACGGCGGCCCAGGCGATCGAGAGCCCGTCATAGGTGGCGGTGCCGCGCCCGATCTCGTCGAGAATGACGAGGGAGCGCGGCCCCGCCTGATTCAGGATCGCCGCCGTCTCGACCATCTCGACCATGAAGGTCGAACGGCCGCGCGCCAGATCGTCGGCGGCGCCGACGCGGCTGAAGAGGCGGTCGACGACGCCGATATGGGCGCGCTCCGCCGGCACGAACGAGCCCATCTGCGCGAGGATGGCGATGAGCGCGTTCTGGCGCAGGAAGGTGCTCTTGCCCGCCATGTTGGGGCCAGTCAGGAGCCAGAGGCGCCGCCCCGGCGCGAGGTCGCAATCATTGGCGATGAAGGCGCCGCCGTCGCGGGCGGCGAGCGCCGCCTCGACGACGGGGTGGCGGCCGGCGCTGACGGCGAAGGCGGTGCCGTCGTCGACGACGGGGCGCGCCCAGCCTTGCGTCGCGGCGAGCTCGGCGAGAGCCGCGGCGACGTCGAGCGCCGCCAGCGCCGCGGCTGCGCGCACGATCGCCGCGCCCTCCGCCTTGGCGGCCGCGACGAGCTCTTCGAAGAGGGCGAGTTCGAGGGCGAGGGCACGATCGGCCGCCGTCGCGATGCGGCGCTCGATCTCGCCGAGCTCGACGGTGGTGAAGCGCACCGCGTTCGCCATGGTCTGGCGGTGGATGAAGGCGGCGTTCTGCGCGAGCTTCGCCGCATGCTGCGGCGTCACCTCGATGTAGTAGCCGAGGATGTTGTTGTGGCGGATCTTGAGCGCGGCGATGCCGGTCTCGGCGGCGTAGCGCGCCTGGAGCTGCGCCATCATCTTGCGGCTCTCGTCGCGCAGTAGGCGCAGCTCGTCGAGCTCGGCGGAGAAGCCCGCGGCGATGAAGCCGCCCTCGCGCGTCAGCAGCGGCAGCTCTGCGGCGAGCGCCGCGGCGAGCCGCCCAACGATCGCGCCGTGCTCGCCGAGATCGCCGAGCGCGGCGGCGAGGAGCGCGGGGAGGGGGGTGTCGCCGCCGCGAAGCAGCCGCTTCACCTCGCCCGTCCGCGCCAGGGTGTCGCGCAGCGCCGCGAGATCGCGCGGCCCGCCGCGGCCCAAGGCGAGGCGCGAGAGCGCGCGCTCCATGTCGGGGCATTGGCGAAGGAGCTGGCGGAGATCGCCGCGGCGGCGCTCGTCCTCGACGAAGAGCTGCACGGTGTCGAGGCGGGCGCCGATCGCGGCGGGGCAGGTGAGCGGCGCCGCGAGATGCTCGGCGAGAAGGCGGGCGCCGGCGCCGCTGACGGTGCGGTCGATCGTGGCGAGAAGGCTGCCGCGGCGCTCGCCGGAGAGGGTCGTCACGAGTTCGAGGTTGCGCCGGGTCGCCGCGTCGATCTCCATGACCGCGCCGGCGGCGAGGCGGCGCGGCGGCTGCAGCAAGGGGAGCCGGCCCTGCTGCGTCGCCTCGACATAGGCGACGAGCGCGCCCGCCGCCGCGAGCTCGGCGCGCTCGAAGCCGCCGAAGCCGTCGAGCGAGGCGACGCCGTAAAGGGCGAGGAGTCGCCGCCGCCCGCCCTCGCTGTCGAAGCGCGTCGCGGCGAGCGGCGAGAGCGCATGGCGCCATTCGCCGAGAAGCTCGGCGAGATCGGGGCGCGGCAGCAGGCGTTCGGAAACGAGGATCTCGCCGGGATCGAGCCGCGCCAGCGCGGCGCCGAGCGCCGGCGCCGTCACCGCCTGCGTCATGAAGGCGCCGGTCGAGAGGTCGAGCCAGGCGAGGCCGAGGGCACCCCCCGCTTCGCCGAGCGCCGCCAGGTAATTGTGGCGCCGCGCGTCGAGCAGGCTGTCCTCGGTGAGGGTGCCGGGCGTCACCACGCGAATGACGGCGCGGCGGACCGGCGATTTGCTGCCCCGCTTCTTCGCCTCCGCCGGATCTTCGACCTGCTCGCAGACGGCGACCTTGAAGCCGCGGCGGATGAGGCGCGCGAGATAGCTCTCGGCGGCATGCACGGGAACGCCGCACATCGGGATGTCGGCGCCTTCATGCTTGCCGCGCTTGGTCAGGGTGATGTCGAGCGCGGCCGCGGCCTTCGCCGCGTCCTCGAAGAAGAGCTCGTAGAAATCGCCCATGCGGTAGAAGAGCAGGCAATCGGGCTGGCTGCGCTTCAGCTCGAGATATTGCGCCATCATCGGCGACGCCGTGCCGTCCGCGGGTCCAGCAGGGCCGGTCGGGTTCGGGAGGGCGTCCGGGGCGGGCGCGCTGAACGCCGGGCGCGCGATGTCGTTCATGGCAAAGGGCGGAGCATCTCTGATTTCGGTCAAGGACGGAGCGGCGGTGCCACGCTAGCATGGCATCGCCCGCAGCGGAACGCGCCCTCAGAATGCCGGGAGTTCGACATGCCAGCAGCAGAACGCTTTCCCGTCATCCGCGAAGCGGTCGGCTCCTTCGCCGACCGAGCGCGCTTCCGCCGCGCGGTGAGCGAGTTGCTGGCCGCCGGCTTCCGTCCCGACGACCTCTCGGTGCTGGGCTCGCATGATTCGCTGGCCGCCGCCGGCGATGTCGCGGCCTATCGCGCGGGGCATTCCTGGCTGCCCGAAGGCCTCGCCGAGGAGATCAACTATCTGGGGCCGCTCACCATCGCCGGCATCATCCTCGTTTCGGGCGGGCCCGTCGCCGCCGGCATCGCGGCGCTGATCGGCGCCGGGCTCGGCGGCGCCGCCTTGAAGGAGATCCTCGACCGCTATGCGGCGCCCCGCCACAGCGCCGAATTCGCCGCCGCCCTCGCCGCCGGCGCCGTGCTCCTCTGGGTGCGCTGCCCCGACCCCGAGAGCGAGCTCAGCGCGACGCGCATCCTCGAAGCCGCCGGCGGCCAGCACGTCCACATGCATGGCCGCCCGGCCGGCGAGGGGTGAGCGCGCGGGCACTCGCGCAAGATGAGCCCCTCTCGGCGACGAAGTGGGGAAGAGGCGGGGGCGAGGTGGCCTGGCCGCTTGCTCAGCTATCGCCCGAGAATCCCCCACCTCACCCTGACCTCTCCGCCCCCGGGGCGGAGAGGAGCGGATAAGCACGACGGCGGCGGCATCGCTTGACCCTCCGACGGCGTTTCATCGAGAGTTGGCCGCCACCCTTTGCGTCCAGCCCATGAGCATCCTCGCGCCGTTGCGGTCGAAGCCGATCGCCTTGATCTGGAGCGGTCTCGCCCTGGGGGCGATCGGCGACCAGCTCTACGCGGTGGCGCTGGTCTGGATGGCGGTCGCGCTGATGGGCGCCGGCGCCGGCTACCTCTCGGCGCTGCAGGCCGGCGCGACGCTGGCGGCGGCGCTCTTCGGCGGCATCTGGGCGGATAGCTGGGACCATCGCCGCACCATGATCGCCGCCGACCTCCTGCGCGCCGCCATCATTCTCGCCTTCGTCGCGCTGGCCAGCATCGCGCCGCTCAGCGTCGCGATGCTGATCCCGACGGCGCTCGGCGTCGCCGCCTTGCAGGCCTTCTTCCGCCCGGCGCTGCAAGCGATCCTGCCGCGCCTTGCCGGCGATCCGCGGCAATTGCCGGCGACGAATGCGCTCTTCGATGCGACGGAGCGGATCGCGCGCCTCTCGGGGCCGCTCATCGTCGGGGCGCTCAGCGGCATCGTTCCGGTCATCCATTTCTTCACTCTCGACGCCGTGACCTTCCTGGGCTCGGCGGCGGCGGTCGCCACGGTCGGACGCGCCTTGCCGCGCCGGCGCCCGCGCGCCAGCGCCGAGACGGCGCGGATGCTGTCGCGGATCGGCGCCGGCATCCGCCGCGGCGCCGCCGCCGTTCGCGCTCAGCCCCTGATCGCCTATGGCATTGGCAGCGGCGGCGTGCTCAACGGCCTCTGGTACGTCGTCATGTTCCTCGCCGTGCCGCTCGTCATCGCCCGCCGCGGCCTCGCCATCGGCGCGGGAAGCGGCAGCCTCGGCGCCTATGCCGCGGTGATGGCGAGCTACGGCGCCGTCAACCTCGCGACCAACCTCGTCGTCGGCAACCGGCCGCTGCCGCACCGCCCCGCCCGGCTCATCTTTTCCGGCAACGCCGTCCTCGGCCTCGGCCTCGCGCTCATGGGCGCGGCGATGGCGCTGCTCCCCGAGCGCTGGCTGCTGCCGGCGCTGATGGCGGCGGCGGGGCTCGCCGCGGCGGGCGGCCCGATGCAGGACATTCCCTTCGCCACGCTGCGGCAGACCCTGTTCGCGCCAGGCGACATCGCCGCCGTCATGCGCCTCTATATGGTGGCGACGCAAAGCGGGCTCCTCCTCGGCATGGTGGCGGCGCCGCCTCTGCTGACCGCTTTCGGGCCGGCCGCCGTCGTTCTGGCCTGCGGCGGCGGGATCATCATGATCGGCGCGATCGGGCTCGCCCGGTTCGGCCCGACCGCGCTATCGCCGGCATGCGCGCCGAGCCCGATCCTCGTTCCCGATCAGTCGCGCCGACTTTGACGCCCGCGCGGCGCCTCCTCTATGCTCGATTCGCAGGCAAGCCGGCAGAACGGGATCGAAGGCGCCGTGCGCCCTGCGACCGGGGAGGGACTTCGCGATGGACAACGGATCGGTCCGCGTCACCGAGGAGGAAGCCCTGCTGTTCCATGCGCAGGGCCGCCCCGGCAAGATCGAGATCTCGGCGACGAAGCCGCTGACGACGCAGCGCGACCTCTCTCTCGCCTACTCGCCCGGCGTCGCCTTTCCCTGCCTCCAGATCGGGCGCGAGCCCAGCGCCGCCTATGACCTCACCGCCAAGGGGAACATGGTCGCCGTCGTCTCAAACGGCACCGCGGTGCTGGGCCTCGGCGATCTCGGCGCCCTCGCGGCGAAGCCGGTCATGGAGGGCAAGGCGGTGCTCTTCAAGCGCTTCGCCGGCATCGACAGCTTCGATCTCGAGATCGACACCAAGGATGTCGACGCCTTCATCAACTGCGTGCGCTATCTCCACCCCTCCTTCGGCGGCATCAACCTCGAGGACATCAAGGCGCCGGAATGCTTCATCATCGAGCAGCGCCTCAAGGAGCTGCTCGACATTCCGGTCTTCCACGACGACCAGCACGGCACCGCCATCATCGCGACGGCGGGCCTCATCAACGCGCTGCACCTCACTGGCCGCGAGCTCCGCTCGATCAAGATGGTGGTGAACGGCGCCGGAGCCGCCTCGATCGCCTGCGTCGAGCTCCTGAAGACGATGGGGCTGCCGCACGGCAATGTCGTCCTCGTCGACACCAAGGGCGTCGTCTACGAGGGCCGCAGCGAGGGCATGAACCAGTGGAAATCGGCGCATGCCGTCAAGACCAAGGCGCGCACGCTCGCCGAGGCGATGGAGGGCGCCGACGTCTTCTACGGCCTCTCGGTCAAGGGGGCGGTCAGCCGGGAGATGGTGAAGTCGATGGCGGCGAAGCCCATCGTCTTTGCCATGGCCAATCCCGACCCCGAGATCACTCCCGAGGAGGTGAAGGCGGTCCGCCCCGAGGCGATCGTCGCCACGGGCCGCTCGGATTATCCGAACCAGATCAACAATGTCCTGGGCTTCCCCTACATCTTCCGCGGCGCTCTCGACGTGCGCGCGCGCGAGATCAACGACGCCATGAAGATCGCCGCCGCCGAGGCGCTCGCCGCCCTGGCGCGCGAGGACGTGCCCGACGAAGTCGCCGCCGCCTATTCGGGCCAGCGCCTCAAATACGGCCCCGACTACCTCATCCCGACGCCCTTCGACCCGCGCCTCATCTGGGCGGTGCCCTCGGCGGTGGCGAAGGCGGCGATGGAGAGCGGGGTCGCCCGCAAGCCCATCATGGACATGGCGGGCTACCGGCAGTTCCTGAAGGCGCGGCTCGATCCGACGGCGGCGGGGCTCGAGCTCATCTTCCGCCAGGTGCAGGAGAATCCGCGCCGCGTCGTCTTCGCCGAGGGCGAGGAGGAGAAGGTGATCCGCGCCGCCCTCGTCTACCACTCGAGCGGCTACGGCACGCCGATCCTGGTGGGGCGCGAGGAGCGCATCCGCAACACCATGGCGCAGATGGGGCTCGTCTCGCCGGAGGGGCTCGAAATTCACAACGCGCGGCTCTCCACATCGAACCAGCGCTATACCGAGTTCCTCTACCAGCGCCTGCAGCGCAAGGGCGCGCTCTACCGGGATTGCCAGCGCGCGGTCAACCAGAACCGCAACGTCTTCGCCGCCTGCATGGTCGCCTGCGGCGACGCCGACGCGGTCGTCACTGGGACGACGCGGAGCTGGGCGGTCTCCTTCGAGGATATCAGCCGGGCCATGGACCCGAAGCCCGGAAGCTGCGCCTTCGGCCTCACCATCCTCTTGACGCGCGGCAAGACGGTGTTCATCGCCGACACCACCGTGCACGAGCTGCCGAGCGCCGAGGAGCTCGCCGACATCGCCGTGCAGTCGGCGGCGAAGGCGCGGCAGATGGGCCAGGAGCCGCGCGTCGCCCTGCTCTCCTTCTCGAATTTCGGCAATCCGCGCCGCGAGCGGGCGCAGCGGGTGCGCGACGCGGTCATGCTCCTCGACGAGCGGCATGTCGATTTCGAATATGACGGCGAGATGAGCGCCGACGTCGCGCTCAACCACGCGCTGATGCGCCAGCTCTACCCGTTCTGCCGCCTCTCGGGACCGGCCAATGTCCTCGTCATGCCCGCGCTCCACACGGCAAACGTGTCGGCGAAGCTGATCTCGCAATTGGGCGGCGGTACAGTGATCGGGCCGCTCCTCATCGGCCTCACCAAATCGGCGCAGATCGTCGAGCTGGGGGCCACCGTCTCCGACCTCGTCACCATGGCGGCGCTCGCCGCCCACGACGCGCTCGCGTGAGGGCGCGCCGCCGGCGGCGGCTGGCGCCGCGGCCGCGAATTCATTAGGCTTCGCTTGCTTGAAGGATCGATCGCGCCGGGCGGGGAGCGCCGGTCCATAGCGGCGGAGTCGTGGCGCGGCGTGTCGGAACTGCGCATCGAGCGAAAGCTGGCGGCGATCTTGTGCGCCGATGTCGTCGGATATTCCCGGATGATGGGCGCCGACGAGGAAGGGACACATGCGGCGCTGCAGCGGTGCCGCCGGGAAATCGTCGACCCGACAATCGCCAATCACAAGGGGCGCATCGTGCGGACCGCGGGCGACGGGCTGCTCGTCGAATTCGCCAGCGTGGTCGATGCCCTGCGCTGCGCTCTCGCAATCCAGGACGAGCTGGCGGCGGCCAATGCCGGAATCGCTGAGGCGCGGCGCATACGCTATCGGATCGGGATCACCATCGGCGACGTCATCGCCGATCCCGAGGGAATTCACGGCGAAGGCGTCGCCGTGGCCTCGCGACTCGAGAGCATCGCCGAACCCGGCGGCATCGCGGTGAGCCGCACCGTGCGCGACCAGGTCCCCAACCTCCTCCCGATCCGCTTCGAGGATATCGGCGAGCACCAGGCCAAGAATGTCGCCCGCCCCGTGCGCGCCTACCGTGTCGTCACACGGCGGGACGAGCAGGACCGGCCGCCGATTTCCGCGCCTGTTCCTGAGGACAAGGCGGGCCTCGCCGTTCTGCCGCTTCAGCACCCGAGCGGCCACCCCGAGCTCGGTTTCCTCGCCGACAGCCTTGCCGAAGATCTGATCACCGAGCTGTCGCGGCCGCAGTGGTTCTCGGTGATCGCCCGCAACTCCAGCTTCACTTACAAGGGACGCGTGGTCAACGCGAAGCAGATCAGCCGCGAGCTCGGCGTCCGCTATATCGTCGAAGGCAGCGTGCGCGCCGCCGATGCCCGCCTCCGCGTGCTGTGTCGGCTCGTCGAGGCGCCGACCGGCAGCGAATTGTGGAGCGAGCGCTTCGAGGGCACCCGGACCGAAGAGCTCGAGCTCCAGGACAAGACCGTCGCCGCCGTGGTCGCGGCGGTCGAGCCGACGCTGCGGATGCAGGAGATCGAACGCGCGCGGAGAAAGCCGGTCGAGCAGCTCGACCTGCACGGGGCATGCGTCCTGGCGCTGCATCACCTTGTCGAAGGGGCGCCCGAGGCGACGGCGGCGCGCCGGCTGGCGGAGCGGGCGCTGACGCTCGACCGGCGGAACCCGCTTGCCTGCGCGCTCGCGGCCTGGGAGAGAGCGCAGGCCTTCGTCTTCGGTCGCGACGGCGCTTCCGCCCGCGACGAGGCGGAACGGCTCAGCCGCTCAGCCGTGGCCGAGGGCGGCGATCCGCCGGTGGCGGCGGCGATTGCCGGCCTTGTCCTGGCCATGATCTCGCAGGAGCGCGACCTCGCGCGGGCGGCCGCGGACCAAGCGCTGGCAGCCGCCCGCCAATCGGCGCTGATCCTCAGCCTCGTCGCGCTGCAGCGCTGCCTGTGCGGCGAGGCCGAGGATGCGATCGAGATGGGCGCCCGGGCGATGCAGGCGAGCTCGTTCGAGATCGGCGCGGCACGCGCGCTGCTGGCGCAGGCTTGGGGCGCGCTGCTCGCCGGGCGCCATGCCGAAGCGGCGGCGCATGCTCGCAAGGCCATCCAGGGTCGGCCGCGCGCCGTCTTCGCGCATGCCGCTCTGATCGCGAGCTTGTCGCTCGCCAGAGAAAGCGAGGGGGCGAGAGAGGCGGCGCGGCGCCTTCATGAGGCGGCGCCGGGCTTCGGCATCGCCGCCCTCGAGCGGCTCGCGCCGGCGCGCAGCGCCGCGAGCGCACCCTATATCGAGGCGCTGCGTCAGGCGGGCGTGCCGCCATGACGCGTGCGAGCGCGGCTCCCCATGCTCGAAGCTGTTATTCGCCTCACAGTCGGCGCCGCGGTCGGGCATAGTACACTGTTCTCCGAGCTGTCCGGAGGAGTAGCTGGGCGATGCAGCGCTTGAAGCGGCGGCTCGCGGCCATCCTCGTCATCGGAGGTGGCGCGACACCGCGGGACGAGGAAGGCTCCTACGCCGCGCTCGGCTCGGTCTTCGCCGAGTCGATCCTGCCGCTTGTCGCGGAATTCGACGGCCATGTCGCCAAGCGGCCGGGCGAGACCACCCTCGCGGAGTTTGCCAGCGTCATCGACGCCGCGCGCTGCGCCCTCGCCATCCAGGCGAAGCTGAGCGAGCGCAACCGCGCCGCCGCCGCCGATCGCCGGGTCGATCTGCGGATCGGGATCAATCTCGGCGACATCATCGTCGAAGAGGACGACATCTATGGCGATGGCATCAACATCGCCGCCCGGCTCGAAGCCCTCGCCGAGCCCGGGAGCATCTATGTCTCCGGTATCGTCGCCGATCAGATCGCCGGCAAGATCGAAGCGCGGCTGACCGATCTCGGCCAGCATCGGCTGAAGAACATCGAACGGCCGGTCCAGGTCTACCGCCTGGCCGCCGCCGAGGCGGAGGAGCCGCGCCCGGCCTTCGGCGCCGCGCCCGGCGCCGCCTCCGCCATGCCGGATTTGGCCGGGCCCTCGGCCATCGCTGTGCTGCCCTTCGCGAATTTCAGCGGCGATCCGGAGCAAGAATACTTCGCCGACGGGATCACCGAAGACATCATCAGCACGCTCGCGGTGTGGAAGGCGTTTCCCGTCATCGCCCGCAATTCGACCTTCACCTTCAAGGGCCGGGACGTCGACGTGAAGCAGGTGGGGCGCGAGCTCGGCGCGCGCTACGTGCTGGAGGGCAGCGTCCGCCGCGTCGGCTCGCGGGTTCGCGTCGCGGCGCAGCTCATCGATGCCGAGCGCGGCGATCATTTGATGGCCGACAAATGGGACCGCGAGATCACCGACCTCTTCGCCTTGCAGGACGAGATCGTGCTCGCCATCGTCGGCGCGATCGCTCCGGAACTGCTGAAGATCGAGCGCGAGCGCCACGCGCGCGCGCCGCAACGCCACCCCGGCGCCTATGACTGCTACCAGCGCGGCCTCTGGCATCACTACAAGCACACCAAGGAAGACAATCTCGCGGCTCAGGCCTTCTATCGCAGCGCGCTCGCCGCCGAGCCCGAATACCCGAAGGCGCTCGCCGCGCTGGCGCACGCGATCTGCAACGCCGGCGTCCTCGGATGGGCCGAGGATGCCGAGCGGAACTTCGCCGAAGCCTTCGCCCTCGCCGAGCGCGCGGTCGCGCTCGACGGGCGTGACCCCGCAGCGCGCTTCATCTTCGGCCTCGCCGCCATGCATGCGAAGAAGCCCGATCTCGCCATCGCCGAGATGGAGCAGGCGATCGCCCTCAATCCCAGCTATTCGGCGGCCCATGTCATCCTGGGGCAGCTTCACAACTATGCCGGACGGCCGGCGGACGGCATCCGCCTCATCGAGCGCGGCATGCGGCTGAGCCCGCGCGACCCGCGGATGTCGCTGTCGCTGCTGGCGCTCGCCGGCGCCTATTACCAGCTCGGGCGCTACGAGGAAGCCGTCGAGGCCGGCCGCCGCTCCTGGGCGCTCAACCGCAGCTGGTCGGCCGGGCTCCGCTACGTCGTCGCCGGCCTCGGCCAGCTCGGCCGCAAGGACGAGGCCGCAGGACCGCTCCAGGAGCTGCGCCGCATCGAGCCCGATCTCGGCGCCGTCGCCGAGGTGCTGCGGCGCTTCTACCAGCTCCCCTCGATGATCGAGAGCGTGCTCGACGGGCTGCGCAAAGCCGGGATGACGTAGCGAGCGCGCCCGCGCGCCCGCGTCAGCCCGCGCGCCCGGCCGCGCGGATCAGCGGCAGGCCGAGGAGGAGGCTCGCGGCCAAGAGCAGCAGCGATGACGGCTCGGGCACGGCAAAGAGGTCGGCCGGATCGATGTCGGCGGCGACGAGGCCCTGCGGTATCGTCCGACCGTCATTGGGCGGGGTTCCGATATAGCCCGTCGTTCCGAGGAACGGATCGTTCTCCCCGAGCGTGAGATCGTTGGAGTCGGAGTTTCCGGTCGCATCGAGCCCGCCGATGCCGCGGAAATTGTCGCTGAAGAGGTAGCCGATCTTGCTGCCGGTCAAATTCGCCGCGTCGAAGCCGCAATCGCAATGCGGCGTTCCGGACAAGTCGAAATCGAGCGAATCGCCGAGCGCGAAGCCGCTGAAATCGAATTCGAGGACCTGGCCATTCGCATCGATCGTCTTGACGACGGGGCTGCCGAATCCGGTGGCGACCAGATCCGAGACTTGCAGGCCGGTAAAGTCGTCGATCGCGGTCGAGGCGTTGAGGAAGAGCTGCTTCAGCGTCACTCCCGCAGGACCGCTCGAGAAGGCCACGTGGATGTGCACCGGCGGCGGCGGGAATTCGCCGATGGTCAGGTTGTCGGTCGCGGCGAGCTTGACGAGCGGAACGCCGGTCAGAAAGACGCTCGATTTGACCTGTCCCTGCTGCAGGGAGTTCGCCTGATCGGTTCCGGTCGGATTCGTCTGGCTCGCGGCTTGCGCGGGCGAGCCCGGAACCGTGCGCAGCGTTCCGGAGGTCATCAGATCGGTGGCGGGCTGCGTCGCGTTGCCGAAGGTGGTGTGATCGAGGCCGAGATTGTGGCCGATCTCGTGCGCCAGGGTATCGAGCCGGTCGCCATTCTTCAGCGGGTTGAAAGCGGCGAAGATCTGGCGCGAAACGGCGATGCCGTTGCCGTTGATCCAGCTCGAGCCGAAAGTGACGCCCGATCCGTTGGTGATCTGATCGACAAAATACATGTTGATCGTCGCCGGATCGCTGCTCTGATCGTGGCCCGCGGTGCGGGTGAGGGCGCAAAGCGACGGGAAGTTGGTGTTGGTGAAATTGCACTGACCGGCCGAGAAGGTCGGATCGGTCGCCGACAGCTTCTGGAATTGCGGCGCCACGAACTCGGTCACCGTCGGCTGAAACGACGCCGCCACATTGGCCTGAGTGTAAATGTTCTGCACCGTCGTGACGAAGCTCTGCGGCAGGACGTTGCCGGGCAGCCCGCAATCGGTGAAGGTGTTGTCGCTGCACACATTGATGACTTGGATCGACAGCGAGCTGTTGATCGTCGTCGCGCCGGCGGCGACGGCGGAGAGAGCGAGAAGCGCTGCACCCAGAACTGTCGATGCCGCAACTCTCATCACCCCCTCCCCTTCGTCATTCTTGCCGAGCCGCGCCGACTGGGTACGGCTGCGAAGTGATAGCGCATGTCACGACACAACGCGGCGCAAGCCGTGTGGCGCCTGCGCTCGCCGCCCGTTGCCGGCGCGTGCGAGCAGCCACGGCGACATCAGCATTGCCGGCAGAGTCTGGTATTCGGCCGCCCGCAGCTCCGCGATGCCGAAGCAAAGCGCTTCGTGGGCCTCGGGCGAGAGCCGGCGGAAGGTGCCGAAGACACGGTCCCAGAGCGAGAAGACCGCGCCGTAGTTAGAGTCGGCGTCCGATCGCGCCAGCGCGTGGTGAATGCGATGCATGTCGCTCGTCACCAGAAGGCGCTGGAGCCACGGCTCCCAGCGCGGCGGCAGGCGCAGATTGCCGTGCTGGATGGCGGCCGTCGTCGTCAGCACGACGCCATAGGCGAAGAGCGCCAGCGGCGGGATGTCGATGACGAGGAACCCGATCCACAGCAGGGCCGATCCGGCGACGATCTCCAGCGGGTGATGCCGCAGCGCCGTCGAGACGTCGAGATCGGGATCGGAATGATGGAGGGCGTGGAGGCGCCACAGAAACGGAACGGCGTGCTCCAGGCGATGAAGCCCGTAGCGGAGGACATCGCAGACGAGCACCCCGGCGACGATCGTCGGCAGCGCGCCGGCAAAGGGCCAGCCGGGCAGCGCCACGCCGAGCGCGGCCGCGATCTCGCCGCGGATGCGGGCCGGCTCCGGCAGGAGCCAGACCATGAGGGCCGAGTTCACCAGGTAGAGAACGATGTTCCCGACCCAGCGCCCGCCGACATCCACGGCCTGCTGCCGGCGCGGCCACGCCAACTCCCACGCCGCGACCAGAAAGAAGCCGCCGAACAGGGCGAGAAAGCGGAGCAGCGCGCCGCTCGTCGGCTCGGGCATCAGCGCTTGCGCCCGTTCCGACCTTTGCGGTGCCGGAGATAGGCGAGCGCGCCGACCCCGCCCATGAAGAGGGCGAGGCTGGTCGGCTCGGAAACGAGAACGGTGCAGCCATTGCCGGCGCCGGCCAGCGCGGAGCCGCCGGCGAGGAGCAGTGCTGAAGCGGCAATCATGACAGCGAATGCCGGAATCTTTGCCGAGAGCTCCATCGGTTCGATCTCCTCACGAGGATTCCCTTGGACCTAGCGGACGGAGCGCTGCAACTTCCGTGCCAACAAGTAAAAACAATGAGTTAATGGGTAAACGGAAGAGATCGGCTTGACGAATGTAAGAAAATGCGACAATCGGTGGCATTGCAACTTCACGTAGCAACCATAAAAGCCGCACGACGGCTCGGAGAAAGTTCCGTTCGACTCACCTATCTGTCTGAATTTGGGTGGATTTCTTCGATCTCAACCATGAGTGACGAGTGCATCCCGCCTTGCATTTCACACAGGCCCGGACTTCTCCGATGCTGCTTTGTAAGGAGACCTGTACTTTGGGGTGTGTCGGTTTCCTTTACACGAGACGGCGTCCCTGCGGCTCTATGACGCGGCCCGGGAAGGGTTGGAGCCGCCGCGCTGGCCGGCGGCGAGGCTCTTGACGCCGCGGCGCCGACCTTGACCATGGTGCGGCCATAGATCGCGAGGCCATCCTGAGAAAATCCGCCCTGCCGCTCTCCCGCCTGGTGCCGGCGATGCTCGTGCTGGCGGCGCCGAGCGGCATCGCGCTCGCCGTGCTTGGCGGCACGGGGCGGTTGTCGCCGGGCTGGGTCGCGCTCGGCTTCATCGGCCTCCTCCTCGCGACCGGCCTCGTCCTCCACCGGCATCTGCGCGGGCTCGCGGCTCTCGGCGCCGCGACCGCCTCCCTCGCGCGCGGCGAAACTCCGCAGCCGCCGCGCCGCGCCGACCCCCTCGTCCTCGAGCTGTGGCATGGCTTGATGCGTCTCGCCCGCGAGCTGCGACAGCGCCTGGTTGAGCGCACGGAAGCTCTCGCCGCCGCGCGCGCGGTGCTGGCAGCGCTGCCCGATCCGCTGATCCTCCTCGACGCCCGCCGCCGCATCCTCGAAGCCAACCTCGCCGCCGAGGCGCTGCTGGGCGCCGCACTCGGCGGACGCGACCTCGCCGCCGCTTTGCGCGATCCGGCGGTGCTCGCTGCCGCCGATGCGGTGCTGGGCGGGGCCGCGGCGCGGCGCGTCGAATTCACCTTGCCGCAGCCGGCGGAGCGCATCCTCGGCGCGGAGATCGTCGCCCTGCCGCCGGGCACGGCCGGGGCGAACGCCGCGCTCCTTCTCCTGCGCGACCTCACCGCCGCGAAGCGCAGCGAGCGCATGCGCGCCGATTTCGTCGCCAATGCCAGCCACGAGCTCCGCACGCCCTTGGCGGCGCTGCTCGGCTTCGTCGAGACGCTGCGCGGCCCGGCCCGCGACGACCGCGCCGCGCAAGACCGCTTCCTCGCGATCATGCACGAGCAGGCATCGCGGATGGCCCGTCTCATCGACGATTTGCTGTCGCTGTCGCGCATTGAGATGAACGAGCACTCGCCGCCCACGGGACGCGTCGATCTCGGCCGTCTTCTCGGCGGCGTCGCCGCCGGCTTCCAGCTCCGCGCCGCCGCGCGCGGCATGTCGATCGCGCTCGATGTTCCGCCCGGCCTGCCCGCCGCGCTCGGCGATCCCGACGAGCTGGCGCAAGTCTTCCAGAACCTCCTCGACAACGCCGTCAAATATGCCGGCGAGGGGACGCCGATCACGGTGTCGGCGCGCCTTGTCGAGGGCGGGCGTGGCGGCGCGCGCATCGCGGTCGCGGTGAAGGACCGCGGGGAGGGCATCGCGCGGCAACACCTGCCGCGCCTCACCGAGCGCTTCTACCGCGTCGACACGGCGCGCTCGCGCGCGATGGGCGGGACGGGGCTCGGCCTCGCCATCGTCAAGCACATCGTCAGCCGCCACCGCGGGGCGCTCGACATCGCGAGCGAGCCCGGCGAGGGCTCGGTCTTCACCGTGCTGCTGCGGCCGGCCGCCACAGCCGCGGCCGGCGGATGATCGGCGCGGAGCCGTCATCAAACTGCAACATCGCCGTCACATGATGGTCGCCGAGGCGCGCTAGAGATCGGGCGCGGGCGGAAGGCGCCCGGATCACCTGGGGAGGCATTTGATGCGAGGTTTCACAGCGGCCGCACTCGCGGCGATCGGCGCGACATTTCTCGCGGCCGCGCCCGAGGCGGCACAGATTTCCGGGGCAGGCGCCACCTTCCCCTATCCCATCTATGCGAAATGGGCCGAGGCCTATAAGGCGAAGACCGGCGTCGCGATGAACTACCAGTCGATCGGCTCGGGCGGCGGCATCAAGCAGATCGAGAGCAAGACCGTCGATTTCGGCGCGTCCGACATGCCGCTGAAGCCGCAGGATCTGGAGAAGGCGGGGCTGCTGCAATTCCCGATGATCATGGGCGGCGAGGTTGCCGTCCTGAACCTCAAAGGCGTGGCCCCCGGAACGCTGAAGCTCGACGGCAAGGCGCTGGCCGGCATCTATCTCGGCAAGATCGCCAAATGGAACGATCCCGCCTTGCAGAAGCTCAATCCCGGCCTCGCCCTCCCCGATCAGGCGATCGCCGTCATCCACCGCTCCGACGGCTCTGGCACAACCTTCATCTTCACCGACTATCTCTCGAAGGTGAGCCCGGAATGGAGCGACAGCGTCGGCGCCAGCACCGCGGTCGGCTGGCCCGTCGGGCTCGGCGGCAAGGGCAATGAGGGCGTCGCCGCCCTGGTCGGCCGCACGGCGGGCGCCATCGGCTATGTCGAATACGCCTATGCGAAGCAGAACAACCTCGCCTACGCGCTCCTCGCCAACAAGTCGGGGGCCTACAACCAGCCGGATGCCGCCTCCTTCCAGGCGGCCGCCGCCAATGCCGATTGGCGCAGCGCCAAGGATTTCGACCTGCTGCTGACCGATCAGCCCGGCGCCGCGAGCTGGCCCATCACCGGCGCGAGCTTCATCCTCATGCACCGGCAGCAGGCGAAGCCGGCGACAGCAAAGCAGGTGCTGGACTTCTTCGACTGGTGCTACCGCCACGGCCAGAGCCTCGCCGCCGAGCTCGATTACGTGCCCATGCCGGCGAGCGTCGTCGATCTCGTCGAGGCGGGCTGGAAAACCCAGATCACCGGTCCCGACGGCAAGCCGGTGTGGACCGGGCCGGGATCGTGATGATGGGATCGTGATGCGTGAGAGCAGGGCGCGCGGCGGCCCTCGCCCCTCGCCCGTCACCTTCACCTCTTCCCTCTCCCCGCCGGGGAGAGGGGAGAGGAAGGAGCCCTTTGCGAAGCAATGGGAAGGTGAGGGGCGAGGGTCACCGCCGCCCATTCGGAAGTTGACGAGACGATCTTGACCGCTGCCATCCTCCCCGCGCTCCGCAAGCCCCGCCTCGGCCGCTTCGGCGATCCCGCCTTCCGCGCCCTGACGAGCGCCTTCGCGCTGCTCGTTCTCGTCATCCTCGGCGGCATCGTCGCCGCCTTGGCGCGGGGCGCGCTGCCGGCGCTGGCGAAGTTCGGCCTGCCCTTCCTCGCGAGCGCAGCCTGGAATCCGGTCAAGGAGAATTTCGGCGCGGCGGCGCCCATCTACGGCACCCTCGTCACCTCGGCGATCGCCATGCTCGTCGCCATCCCGCTCGCCTTCGGCATCGCGCTCTTCATCACCGAGCTCTGCCCGGCTTGGCTGAAGCGGCCGCTCGGCACGATGATCGAGCTCCTCGCCGCCATTCCCAGCATCATCTACGGCATCTGGGGGCTCTTCGTCTTCGCTCCCTTCCTGCAGGCGCACCTCGAGCCGGCGATCATCGCGAGTTTGGGCGCGCTGCCCGGGATCGGCGCGCTCTTCGCCGGGCCGCCGCTCGGGATCGGCCTTCTCACCGCCGGCCTCATCCTCGCCATCATGGTGCTGCCCTTCATCACCGCCGTCATGCGCGACGTCTTCGCGACCGTGCCGGCGATCCTGCGCGAATCCGCATACGGCATCGGCGCCACCACCTTCGAGGTCGTCTGGCGCGTGGTCCTGCCCTATACGCGGACCGGCGTCCTCGGCGGCATCATGCTGGGGCTGGGCCGCGCCCTCGGCGAGACCATGGCGGTCACCTTCGTCATCGGCAATGCGCATCGCATCCAGGCCTCGCTCCTCCAGCCGGGCACGACCATCTCGGCCGCGCTCGCCAATGAATTCACCGAGGCGGTCGGCGACATCTACACCTCCTCCCTCATCGCCCTCGGCCTCATACTCTTCATCATCACCGCGATCGTGCTCGCCCTCGCGAAGCTGATGCTGATCCGCCTCGAAGCACGGGCCGGCGCCTGATGTCGGCGGCGCTCTACGTCCGGCGCCGGCGGCGCAACGCCTTCGTCATCGGCCTCGCGGTCGCGGCGACGACGCTCGGCATCCTCTGGCTCGCCCTCATTCTCTTCGCCCTGCTGCGCAACGGCATCGCGGCGCTCGGACCCGATCTCTTCCTGCGCATGACGCCGCCGCCCGGCAGCAAGGGCGGCCTTCTCAACGCCATCGCCGGCAGCCTCGTCCTGACGCTGGTCGGCACCGCGGCGGGCGCGCCGGCCGGCATTCTCGCCGGCACCTTCCTCGCCGAATACGGGCGCGGCAGCCGCCTCGCGGCGGTGCTGCGCTTTTTGAACGACATTCTGCTCTCGGCACCCTCCATCATCATCGGCCTCTTCATCTACGCGGTGATGGTGCTGCCGATGGGCCACTTCTCGGCCTGGGCGGGCGCCGCGGCGCTCGCCATCATCACCATCCCCGTCGTGCTGCGCACCACCGAGGACATGCTGGGCCTCGTCCCGGCGGCGCTGCGCGAGGCGGCGGCGGCGCTCGGCGCGCCGCGCTGGAAGGTCATCGTCATTGTCGCCTACCGCGCCGCGCTGCAGGGCATGGTGACCGGCGTCATGCTGGCGGTGGCGCGCATCGCCGGCGAGACGGCGCCGCTGCTCTTCACCGTGCTCAACAACCAGTTCTGGAGCACCGACATGAACGCGCCCATGGCGAACCTGCCGGTCGTCATCTTCCAATTCGCGCTCAGCCCCTATGCCGATTGGCAGCGCCTCGCCTGGGGCGGCGCGCTGCTCATCACCGCGACCATCCTTCTCCTCAATATCGCGGCGCACCTCATCGCCGCGCGGAGCAGCTCCAGCCGATGAACGCCGAGACTTCGCTCGCCGCCGCGCGCGCCGCGCTCCCGCCCCGCGTGGCCCGGCCCGGCGCCCGCCGCGTCCTCGAAGAGAAGATCGTCATCCGCGATCTCTCCTTCTACTACCGCGATTTCGCCGCGCTGAAGCGCATCGGCCTCGCGCTCTACGACAAGCAGGTGACCGCCTTCATCGGCCCGTCGGGCTGCGGCAAATCCACCCTGCTGCGCACGATGAACCGCATCTACGATCTTTATCCGGGGCAGCGGGCCACGGGCGAGATCCTGCTCGACGGCGAAAACATTCTCGATCCGCGGCAGGACCTCAACCTGCTGCGCGCCAAGGTCGGCATGGTGTTCCAGAAGCCGACGCCCTTTCCGATGTCGATCTTCGACAACATCGCCTTCGGCATCCGCCTCTACGAGCGCCTCGGCACGGGCGAGCTCGCCGACCGCGTCGAGGAGGCGCTGCGGCGCGCCGCGCTCTGGGACGAGGTCAAGGACAAGCTGCGGCAGAGCGGGCTCAGCCTTTCGGGCGGCCAGCAGCAGCGCCTCTGCATCGCGCGCGCCATCGCCGTCAAGCCCGAGGTGCTGCTTCTCGATGAGCCGGCCTCGGCCCTCGATCCGATCTCGACGCAGCGCATCGAGGAGCTGATCGCCGAATTGAAATCCGACTACTGTATCGCCATCGTCACGCACAACATGCAGCAGGCGGCGCGCAGCTCGGATTTCACCGCCTTCATGTATCTGGGCGAGCTCGTCGAGTTCGACGAGACCGAGGCGATCTTCACGAAGCCGCGCGAGAAGCGCACCGAGGACTACATCACCGGGCGTTTCGGATGAGCGGGCCGGCGCTGTCGGGAGAATGAGCCATGGTCTCCGAGCACATCATCAAGAGCTATGACGAGGAGCTGCGGCGCCTCGCCAGCGCCATCACTGAGATGGGCGGCCTCGCCGAGAGCCAGCTCGCCGCGGCGATCCGCGCCGTCATCGAGCGCGACAGCGAGCTCGCTTCCCGCGTCGTCGAGGGCGACGCCGTGGTCGACCGGCTGGAGCGCGAGGTGGACAGCCTCGCCGTCCGCCTGCTCGCGCTGCGCCAGCCCATGGCGCGCGACCTGCGCGAGATCCTGGCGGCACTCCGCATCGCCAGCGATCTCGAACGCATCTGCGACTATGCCGCCAACGTCGCCAAGCGCTCGATCGTCTTGAACCAGGCGCCGCCGGTGAAGCCGGTCTACGCCCTGCCGCGCATGGTCAAATTCGCGCAGCAGCTGACGACCGACGTCATCGACGCCTATGTCCAGCGCGACGCCGAGAAGGCCGTCGCCGTCTGGGCGCGCGATGAAGAGCTCGACGAGATGTATTCGGGGCTCTTCCGCGAGCTCCTCACTTACATGATGGAAGATCCGCGCAACATCACCCCCTCGACCCATCTCCTCTTCATGGCGAAGAACATCGAGCGCATCGGCGACCACGCAACGAATATCGCCGAGACAGTCTATTTCCTCGTCCACGGCACGCCGCTCGACCAGGCGCGGCCAAAGGCGGACCGGTCGATCCAGGCGAGCGCCGCCGCCGCGCCGCCACGCGCGACGCCCGGCGACGGCGGGAGCGCGGCATGAAGCCGCTCGTCCTCATCGTCGAGGACGAGGCGGCGCTCGTCACCATGCTGCGCTACAACCTCGAGAAGGAAGGCTTCGCCGTCTGCGAAGCCGGCGACGGCGAGGAGGCGCTGCTGCAGATCGCCGAGCGCAAGCCCGACCTCGTGCTGCTCGACTGGATGCTGCCGCTGGTTTCGGGAATCGAGGTATGCCGCCGCATCCGCCGCGCGCCGCACTCGCGCTCGCTTCCGGTCATCATGCTGACGGCGCGCGGCGAGGAAGGCGACCGCGTGCGCGGCCTCGACAGCGGCGCCGACGACTATATCGTCAAGCCCTTCAGCCCGAGCGAGCTCATCGCCCGCCTGCGCGCCGTCATGCGTCGCGCCCGGCCCGCCGCGGGCGAGGAGGTGCTGCGCTTTGCCGATGTCGCGATGAATCTGGCGCAGCACCGGGTGACGCGCGGCGGCCGCCCCATTCATCTCGGCCCGACCGAATTCCGCCTGCTGCGCTTCTTGATGCAGCATCCGGGCCGCGTCTTCTCGCGCGAGCAGCTCTTGGACCAAGTCTGGGGCCACGACGTCTATGTCGAGCCGCGCACCGTCGACGTTCATATCCGCCGCCTGCGCAAGGCGCTCAACGAGGAGGCCGCGTCCGACCTCGTGCGGACCGTGCGCTCGGCCGGCTACGCGCTCGACGCCCGGAGGTAGGGACGGCCCTACAGGCGCTTCCGCACGCGCGCCAGGGCCGCATCCTCCGGATGATCCTCGATGGTAAAGCCGTGCTCGCGCGCCATCTGCAGCATCGTCTCGTTCTCGCGCAGCACGTCGCCCCACGCTTCCGTCATGCCCATGGCCTTGGCGCGCGCGAGCACGCGCCCCAACAGCAGATAGCCGATGCCGCGGCCTTTCATGTCGGTGCGGACGGCGAGCGCATATTCGCCGCGCCGCCGCGTCTCGTCGGCGAAGAGACGGGCGACGCCGAGGAAATCGGCGCCCGTCTCGGGCAAGGCGGCGATGGCGATCTCGCGCCCGGGATCGGGATGCGACAAGCGGAAGGCGAGGGCCGGGCTCAGCTCGCGGATCGGCGCGAAGAAGCGCAGGCGCACATCATCGGGCGACATGCGGCGGAGGAGCTCCTGGAGGAGCCCCTCGTCGCCGGGTGCGATGTCGCGCAGGCGAATGGCCGTGCCATCCGGCAGCCGCGCCGTTTCTACCGCCGCCCCGTGCCGCAGCTCCGCCATGCGTCTTCCGTTTCGCCCTGTCCCGCCTCCATCGAGAGATGGGGAGGGGGGCACCGCAGCGAAAGTGCGGCCGCTCAGGGCGTTTCGCGGGCGGGCGGCGCGTAGGCCGAAGGCGGCGCGGCAGGGCCGTTGCGGGCGAGGCTCGGCGCCGCATGCGAGGCGCCGCCGAACAGCGCCTCGAACCAGCTCGGCAGGTGCGAGGCGGGCGCCGAGGCCACCGCCGGCCCGGCCGGCAGCAGCGATCCTGGCAGCGGCCGGGGCGGCAGGCCTTTTTCCGCCTCCATCATGAAGGCATGCCAGGTCTGCGCCGGCAGGCTGCCGCCCGTCACCTTGTTCATGGGCTGATTGTCGTCGTTGCCGAACCAGACGCCGGCGACGAGGTCGGCGGTGAAGCCGATGAAGAGCGCGTCGCGATAGTCTGATGTGGTCCCGGTCTTGCCGGCGGCCGGCCGATCGAGCGCCGCCGCGCGTCCCGAGCCGCGGCCGACGAGGACGCCCTCCATGAGCTGCGTCATCTCGGCCTCGATCTCGGGCGCGATGACGCGGCCCGGCCCCGAGCCGTTGCGCTGGAAGAGAATGCGGCCGTCGCGCCCGCGCACCTCTTCGATGCCGTAGGGCCAGGCGCCGATGCCGCCATTGGCGAAGGCGGCATAGGCGGCGGTGAGGTCGATGAGGCTGACCTCGCTGGTGCCGAGGGCGAGGCTCGCATCATTGGCGAGCTCCTCGGTGATGCCGAGGCGGTGCGCGGCGGCGATGACGCGCGGAATGCCGGCGCGCATCTCGACCTGGACGGCGACCGTGTTGATCGATTGCGCGAAGGCCTCGGCGAGCGTGACGGGACCGAGATAGCGGTGCGTGTAGTTGTGCGGCGTCCATTTGCCGACGGTGAAGGGCGCGTCGACCATGCGATCGTTGGGCGTCAACCCGGCTTCGAGCCCGGCGAGGTAGACGAAGGCCTTGAAGGAGGAGCCGGGCTGGCGCAGGGCTTGCGTCGCTCGGTTGAACTGGCTGCCGCCGTAATCGCGGCCGCCGACGATGGCGCGTACCGCGCCGTCATGGCTCATGGCGACGAGGGCGCCCTGGCTCACGGCGAATTTCGCGCCGTCGCGCTTCAGCGTGTCGGTGACGGCCGCCTCCGCCGCCGCCTGGAGGCGCGGATCGAAGGTCGTCTTGACGGTCAGATCCTGATTTTCGAGGCCGCCGAAATCGGCAAGCTGCTCGACGATCCAGTCGGCGAAGTAGCGGCTCCCCGCGTGGTTCGAGGTGACGGCGGCAAGCTGCGTCGATTGCCGCGCCGCGGCCTCCGCCTCGTCCTGCCGGATGAAGCCGGCATCGACCATATTGGCCAGGACCTGCTCGGCGCGCCCCGCGGCGCGCTCGCGATTTTGCGCCGGGCTGAAGCGCGTCGGCGCCTTCAAGAGCCCGGCGATGACGGCGGATTCATAGAGCGTGAGCTGCCGCGCGGATTTGTCGAAATAGCGGTGTGCCGCCGCGTCGACGCCATAGGTGCCGGCGCCGAGATAGACGCGGTTCAAATAGATTTCGAGGAGCTGGTCCTTGGTGAATTTGCGCTCGAGCCAGAGCGCGAGCAGCATCTCCTGGATCTTGCGGCGCCAGGTCCGGTCGGGCGTGAGAAAGAGGTTCTTCGCGAGCTGCTGGGTGATCGTGCTGCCGCCCTGGACGACATGCCCCGCGCGCAAATCGATGAAGGCGGCGCGCAAGAGCCCGACGAGGTCGAGACCGAAATGGCTGTAGAAGCGCCGGTCCTCGGTGGCGATCACGGCCTCCGGCAGGTATTTCGACATTTCGCGCAGCTTGACCGGCTCGCCGAAGAGATCGCCATAGGTGGCGAGCAGCGAGCCGTCCGCCGCCAGCAGGGTCACGCTCGGCCGCCGCATCGCCGTCTTGAAGTCGCCGGTCTCGGGTAGGGTGAGGGCGAAATAGGCGATCATGCCGCCGAAAATGACGGCGCCCCAGATGCCGAGGACCAGCGACCAGCGCAGCGCCGCCCAGGCGAGCCGCCGCCGCCAGCCGCCGCCGGGCTTCTTGGGTGGCGCGGCGCGACCGCGCCCCGACCGCTCCGTCGGCTTCGCCGCCTTGCCGGCCACGGGCAGGCGATCCTCGGGGTCGAGGCGGAGGTCGAAGTTTCGGCGGCTAGCCATGGCCCGAGCCTCGCCATCCGCCCGGCGCCGCCCTCACGCCAGGGTTTCCCATGCCGCGCCCGGAGCTGTCATGGCGCGGAAGATAGCATATCTCGGCGGCGCTTCCGGTCGCGGCACGCATGGCCTTCAAAAGGACACGCGAATTCGGTTTTTTCGTGGCGAGGACGCCGTCATGCGCGCTTGAGGCGAGGTGGTGGCTCACGCCTCGTCATGCGAGACCATGGCGCGGCCGGCCACCCTCATCTCGGCGCGGAGCACGCTGCCGCTCGCCGATTCGGTGATGAAGAGCGAGCGGCGGTCGGCGCCGCCATAGGCGAGGTTTGTGGTCGCGAGGCCGGCGCAGGAGCGGATGCGCCAGCGCGGCTCGCCGAGGCGGTCCACGACCCAAACCGAGCCGCGGCCCGGATCGCAGATGGCGAGGGCGTCCTCCTCGTCCATGGCGAGCCCGTCCGGGCCGGCGATTCCCGCCGGAATCTGCGCGAAGACATTCGCCTTGGAGACGCCGGCATCGCGCGTCACCGCCATGCGCCAGACCTGGCCGGCGCGGGTCATCGCGACGTAGAGGTGGCGCTCGGCGCGGTCGAGCACGATGCCGTTGGGGCTCGGCCCCGTCGCGATGAGGCATTCGAGGCGGCCATCGGCGGCAAGACGATAGACCCGCCCCGTCGGATCCTGCATGCCGGTCTGGCCCTGGTCGGTGAAATAGATGTCGCCATTGCGGGCGATGACGAGGTCGTTCAGCCCCTTGAAGCCCTCGCTGCGGATATGACCCAGCACCTCCTCGACGCGGCCCGTCGCCGGATCGAGGCGCATGAGGCCGTTGCGGTAGTCGGTGATGAAGATCGTGCCGTCGCGGGCGATCTTGAGGCCGTTCGGCCAGCCGTCATATTCGCTGACGAGCGTCCACTCGCCCTGGGTCGAGATGCGGAAGATGCGGCCGTGCGGAATGTCGGTGACCCAGAGATTGCCGGCGCGGTCGAAGGACGGCCCTTCGAGGAAGGAGTGGATTGCCTCGCCGCCGCGGTTGGCATCGGCCCAGGCCGTCCGCACCGGTTTGCGGAAGCGGTCGGGAAGGCGCGTGAAGACCGTTGTCGGAATGTCCTGCGGCGGCGCGAAATAGCTCATGGCGCGAGAATAGCACGAAGAGCGCCGGGAGCGGGCCAACTATGAGCCGAATCGTCGAATCGCTTCCCTGCGGCGGCGCAGCAACTCGCGCACGATGTCCAGAAGCTCGTCGCGCAGCGGCAGTGGCGCGACGGCGACGATGCCGGCGCTAGGCTCGTGCATTTCCGGAAACCACCGCGCCGTCATCGGCAGTTTCGCGATGCGCTTGAGGTAAAGGACGAACGGCCTTTGGTTGAGGCGCGCCGCTTCGTCGCGGCCGAAGACGCGGACACCCAGCGGAAGCGGTACGTCTGCTGGCCAGGAGCGGGACGAGGTATAGGCGACCAGCGCCAGTGGCGGCGCGACGGCGAGGCAATAGCCGATATGGAGGAGCCCGGGGCGCCGCGGCTGTTCGGCTGTCGGAAACAAAACCTTGACGAACGCGCCCTCGGCAAGCACGCGGGCGTGAGCCTCATTCCGGGTCGGGAATGGACAGGAGCTCCGCAACGAGCGCCTTGCGCTGCTCGTAACGCTCTTCCGGTTCCTCGGCACCGCGCCCGAGGGGGCCAGGCGTCAGCTCCGCCGCCTCGGGAGCGGCATAGACGGAAATGACACGGCGCGCCTCGTCCTTCGCCGCGAGATCGCGGAGGACCAGCGTCTCCACATAGTTGGTCGGCGTCCGGTTCTCGGCGGCGGCGAGCGCCGCCAAACGCTCGAAGCGCCCCGCATCGAGCCGGAGGGTCAGCGCCTTGTAACTTCGAGCCATGGCAGCAATATGGCGCTTGCTGCAGCATATTGCAAGATATTGCATCACTATGATGCAAAGCCCAACCTTGATGCGCGGCCTCAGCCGCTCGACTATGCTGGAAGCCAAACCGGCGGAGGATCTCGATGCCGCAACACCGCTTCATCGATCGCACCGGCGCGGCGCCGGAGCCGATCGCCCTCTGGCCGTCGATCGTCATCCCGAAGGAGGCGATCGATGCCGAGATCGAGCGCCTGGCTTCGCTGCCGCGTCCGCGGAATGGCCGCCGCCGCTCCCTCATCGCCCATCCGCAGGCCGATGCGGGCAACGGCCTCGCGCCCGGCATCGAGGTCGCGCTCGAAGTGCTGCTGCCGGGCGAGCGCACCCTCCCGTATCGGCAGAACTCGACGCAGATCAACTTCGTCATTCGCGGCGCCGGGCACAGCGTCATCAATGGGCGACGCCGCGACGTCGCGCTCTACGACGTCTGGAACACGCCGTCGATGATGATCTATTGGCACGGCAACGACACGAGCCAGATCCAGGCGCGCCTCACCTACTCGAATGCGGCGCTCCTTGAAAAGTTGAACATCCATTACGTCGAGGAGGACCCGAAGCCGGTCGAGAAGGTGGCGCCGGAGACCATGTCCGAAGAGGACCGCAAGCGCCGCAAGAGCCCCTTCGGCACCTTCCAGCTCAACGCCGAGGGCGCCTTCCTCATGCCCTACGAGACGCTCATCAACCCGCCCGCCGTCGAATCGAAGGCGCTGCACTGGCCCTGGGCCGAGGTGAAGGCGCATCTCGACAAGCTCGAAGCCCTCGGCAAGGACTATGTCGGTCGCCGCCTCTATCTCCTCTACAATCCGATGACCGGCCGCACCAACGGCACGACCCCCAATTTCTTCGCGACGATGACGATCCGCCCGCCGCGCATCGTGGACCGCCCGCACCGCCATACTTCGGCGGCGATCAACTATTATTTCCACGGGCGCGGCCGCTCGACCGTCGAGGGCGAGGTGCTGGAATGGAAGGCGGGCGACCTCATGCTCTCGGCGCCGGGCTGGGCCGTCCACAACCACGCCTCCTATGACGAGCATGTCTACGAGCTGACGGTGCAGGACCAGCCGCTCAACATCGCCATGGAATCGCTGCTCTGGCAGGAGAGCCTCAAATTGCCGATGGCGGTGCTGGGACAGCAGGAAGGCTTCGGCACGAACCGCGCGGCGGGGTGAACGACTTCAGCGCGGAGGGCGCACAAGATCAGTTCTGTGCCCTCGGCATTGAGACATCCGCAGTCCCAGCGGCATACTCTGAGTGACTCCCCCTCACCCTGCCCTCTCCCCCTCCGGGGGAGAGGGTTGCAAAGGGTTGGCGAGGCAGCGCCGAGCCTTACCTGGAGCTGGGTGAGGGGCGCGCCACGGGCGCGGCGTATCACGTCTATCCGGCGCCCAGCAGCTCGCCGATGCGCCGCGTCGCCTTAAGGCCGCTGCCGGTGAGGAGGAGGACGGTCGTCTCCTCGGCGCGGATCGTCCCTTCGACCACGAGTTTCGAGAGCGCGGCCGCCGTGCCGGCGGAGGTCGGCTCGACATAGAGGCCGGCCGCCGCCAGCTCGCGGAAGGCGGCGATGATCTCGTCCTCGCTCACCGTCACCGTGGCGCCGCCCGAGCGGCGCAGCGCCCCCAGCACTTCGCGCAGCCGCACGGGCTTGGCGATCGCCGTGCCCTCGGCGATGGTGGGCGCGATCGCGACTGGCACCGGCTCGTCGGTGCCGCGCACGAAGCTCGCATGGATGGACGCGCAATTTGCCGGCTGGACACCGAAGAGGCGCGGCAGGCGGCCGATCTCGCCATGGCGCAGCAGCTCGCAGAAGCCGATGTCGCAGCCGAGCACGTTGCTGCCGGCGCCGAGCGGCACGATGACGTTGTCGGGCGCGCGGAAGCCCAGCTCCTCCCACAGCTCGTAGGCGAGCGTCTTGGTGCCTTGCAGGAAGAAAGCCTGCCAATTGTGGCTCGCATAGAAGATGCGCTCGGCCTGGCGCAGCGCTTCCTCGGCGGTGTCCTGGCGCGTTCCCGGGACGAGCTCGACCTCGGCGCCGTAGGCGCGCATCTGCACCGTCTTGCCGGGCTGCGTTGCCGCCGGCACCAGGATCTTGGCGCCGATCCCGGCCGCGGCGGCGTAGCCGGCGATGGCGGCGCCGCCATTGCCCGAGCTGTCCTCGAGGACGCGCTCCACGCCCTGCTGGCGCAACACCGAGATCATCACCGAGGCGCCGCGGTCCTTGAAGCTCCCCGTCGGCATCAGATAGTCGAGCTTGAAGAGCGCCTGGACGCCGCGCCAGGCGCGCCGGACGAGTGGCGTCATCCCTTCGCCGAGCGAGACCGGGTTGCGCACCGCGAGCGGCAGCGCCGCGGCATAGCGCCACAGCGAGCGCCGGCTCCGGTCGATGTCGCCGCGCCCGATGCCGGGCAGCGGCGAGATCATGAGCGGATGGCCGCTCTCCGAGCGCCAGCGCGGCCGGTCCAGGGGATAGCTCTCGCCGCTCGCGAGATCGACATAGGCGGCGGTATCGGCGCGCGCGGTCATCGGGTCATTGCTCATGCGCTCATGAGAGGCTGCGTGCCAGCAAGGACATTACCCGTTATTAGCACTTGGTAGCGCCCTGCCCCAAAACCCTCCGAGGTTCGCGTATGGCATCTGCCAGCATATGTCAATACATGACATACTGGCGAAATGGCCAAGGCAACCCTGATCGTTCATGAGCGCCGGATCGATGCGTCCGGCGGCATTCTAGAGATCAAGATGTGGCGCGTCCCTGACCCAGTGAAGCCCTCGCGGCACGAATACAAATATTCGATGTTTTACGGGGCGACCGGGTGTCCGACTTGTGGGATTCGACAACGAGCCGGGCAAAGGCGACACATGCACATAGCGGGAACCGAGAAGCCGTACACGTTCAGAAGCCTTGACCAGCTATTAGCAGATTTCTTCGCCGAGGTTCGAAAGGCAGGAGGTGAGCCGTGAGCAAGCTGAAGATACATGTTGGTGACAGGCTCGAAACCATCGGCGAGCGCGTTAAAGACGCGGTGCGTCGAGATCAAAAGGGCGAGCAGGTCAGGGAATATCACCTCACCTTCGACTCGTTTGAGACGCTGGCCAAGGTGTTGACCCCTCGCCGGCTGGAACTGCTGCGCTACGTACACAAACATCCAGCCGCGTCAATTCGCGCACTCGCCCAAGCGCTCGATAGAGACTACAGGCGCGTCCACGACGATGTTGAGGCTCTGGCCGAGGCGGGTCTTTTGGAGCGAGCCGCCGAGGGAACTGGCGTGTCAGCTCCCTTTGACGCGATCGAGACACGCATCGCGTTGTAGGCTATTTACCGGTCGTGTCGCTATTAGCGACCGCGGCACCGCCCTGCCAGTGCGGCGCCCATCGATGCCGCAAACAATCCAGCCATGCCCAGAGCGGGCCGCTTCTGAGCGCGGTCACCGCTCAGGCGTGCCCGGCATCCGAGGAGAGCATCGAGAGATCGACCCCGAGCTTGGCGAGCGCCCGCTGCCACTTCGAATCGAGATCGTTGTCGAAGAGGAGATCTTCGTCGGCGGGCGCGTTGAGCCAGCTGTTCTGTTGCAGCTCGATATCGAGCTGGCCCGGACCCCAGCCGGCGTAGCCGAGAGCGAGAAAGCTCTTGCGCGGCCCCTCGCCGCGGCCGATGGCGCGTAGAATGTCGGGGGTCGCCGTCAGCGCCAGATTGTCGCCGACGACCATGGTTTCCTTCTCGCTGTAATCGGCCGAGTGCAGGACGAAGCCGCGCTCCTGCTGCACCGGCCCGCCGAAATGGACGCGCGGCGTGCCGATGAGCCCGTTCGCGGGGATGTCGAGCTGCTGCAGCAGCTCGCTCAGGGTCAGCGAGCCGATCAGCTTGTTGATGACGAGGCCCATGGACGCGGTCTGGTTGTGCGCGCAGAGATAGATCACCGAGCGCACGAACCGGTGGTCCTGCATATGCGGCATGGCTACTAGGAGTTGACCCGCGAGCGAGCTCAACGCACCTTCCCTCCAGCGATCCTTGAGATAAACGGCGGGCGATGACCGCGCAAGGGCAGAAGGGTTTCATCCGCTGCGACCTTCTCCCGGATTGACGATTTCGTGAACGGAAGCAACATGCGCGGCGTTAATGCCTATCTTGTAGCGGCATGGGTAGCGAGTTGCTGAAGAGGCGGGGCGGCGCGAGCCGCTTTCGGGCGCTGGGCGCGGCGCTCGTCTTCGCCTTTGCCTGTGCGCCGGGCACCCTCGCGCGGGCCGCCGATGATCCGGCGGCCTCCGCCTGGTTCGTGACCGATCAGGGCAAGGTGAGGCTGATCGCCGCGGCGCCTGTCCTCGATGCCTCCGGAATCGCCCGCCTCGGCCTCGAATTCCGCCTCGCGCCCGGGTGGAAGGTCTATTGGCGCTCGCCGGGCGATGCCGGCCTGCCGCCCGAGATCGACTGGACAGGCTCGCGCAACCTCGCCTCGGCGGCAATCGCCTGGCCGGCGCCACGGCGTTTCACCGCCTATAATCTCGAGACGATCGGCTATGAGGATGCGGTCGTCCTGCCGATCACCGCGAGGCTCGCCGATCGCGGCGCCCCGCTCGCCCTCAACGCCGCCCTCAAATACCTCACCTGCAAGGATATTTGCATTCCCTACGAGGCAGTGCTGACGCTCGACCTGCCGGCGGGCGGCGCCGGCGCCGCTGCGCCCGGCGGCGGGCATGCCGAGCTCATCGCGCAATACGCGGCGCGCGTGCCGAGCGCGGCGACGGCGGGCGGTCTGCGCCTCGACGGCGCGCGCCTTTCAACGGGCCCGGCGCCCCGGCTCGATCTCGACCTCGCCGCGGCGGAGACTCTCGGCAGCCCCGACGCCTTCATCGAAGGGGCGCCTGGCATCGGCTTCGGCGCGCCCGCCATCGAGCGGGCGGCGGACGGGCGGTCGGCCACGCTCGCCCTGCCGCTGACCGGCGATCCGGCGGCGATCGCGGCGCTGCTCGGGCAGAAGCTGCGCGTCACCATCGTCGACGGCGACCGCGCCCTGGAGGCAACGGTGACTCCCCTCAAGGGCCCGCCGCCGCGCGCGCCGCTCCGCCTCGCAGCGGTGCTGGGCCTCGCCCTCATCGGCGGCTTCATCCTCAATTTCATGCCCTGCGTGCTGCCCGTCCTGTCGCTGAAGCTGCTGACGGTCACCGCCCATGCCGGCGCCTCGCGGCGCCGCATTCGCCGCGGCTTTCTGGCGAGCGCCGCCGGCGTTCTCGCGGCCTTCCTCGCGCTCGCCGCGGCGCTCGCCGGCCTCAAGGCGGCGGGCCTCGCCATCGGTTGGGGCATCCAGTTCCAGCAGCCGGCCTTCCTCACCTTCATGACGATCCTGGTCGGCCTCTTCGCCGCCAATCTCGCGGGCTGGTTCGAGGTCCCGCTTCCGGGCTGGCTGGGCGCGCTCGGCGCTGGCGGCGCAAGCCGCGCCGGACCGCTCGGCGATTTCGCCGCCGGCGTCTTCGCCACCTTGCTCGCCACCCCCTGCTCGGCGCCTTATCTCGGCACCGCGATCGGCTTCGCTCTCGCCGGGGGTCCGCTCGATATCTTCGCGATTTTTGCGGCGCTCGGCCTCGGCCTCGCGCTGCCCTACCTCGCCGTCGCCGCTGTTCCGGGCATTGCCGCGCTGTTGCCGCGCCCGGGCCGGTGGATGCTGGTGCTGCGCCGCGTGCTGGCGGCGCTCCTCGCGCTGACCGCGCTCTGGCTCCTTTGGGTCCTTGCCGCCGTCGCCTCGGCCACCGCGGCGCTCGTCGTCGCCGCGGCCGTTCTCGTCGCCGCGCTGCTTCTGCGCGGCGTCGCCCAGCCGTGGCTGCGGCGGTCCGGCGCCGCGGCGGCGCTCGCCGCGGCCTTCCTGCTGCCCGCGGCGCTGCCGACCCCGGCGGCGCCGGAGGCGGCGACTGGCGGGTTGTGGCGACCCTTCGATCGCGGCGCGATCGATCGCCTCGTCGCCGAGGGCAAGACCGTCTTCGTCGACGTCACCGCCGATTGGTGCGTCAACTGCAAGGTCAATGAGCGCCTCGTCCTCGGCTCGGCGCCGGTGCTGCGCCGGCTTTCGGATCGCGCCGTCGTCGCCATGCGTGCGGACTGGACGCGCCCGGACGCGCGCATCGAGGCCTTCTTGCGCGGCTACGGGCGCTATGGCATTCCGTTCTACGCCGTCTTCGGCCCGGCGATGCCGCAGGGCGAGGCGCTGCCCGAGATTCTGACCGCCGGCACCGTGCTCGATGCGCTGGCGAAGGCGGCGCCGGCCGGCACCGCCAGCGGCCCAGCCCGGGCGTCTGCCCGCGCGTCGCCGAGCGGCAAGGGAGGGTGATTTTCGCCCTGCGACCGATTATGGTGGCGCCCTGCACGCACCGGTGATCGCAACGACAACGCAAGAGAGAGGAAGAAGCCATGACCATCAAGGTGGGCGACAAGATTCCGTCGGTGAAGCTGAAGCACATGACGCCCGAGGGCGTGAAGGACATCACGACCGACGAGCTCTTCAAGGGCAAGAAGGTGGTGCTGTTCGCCCTCCCCGGCGCCTTCACCCCGACCTGCTCGGCCAAGCACGTGCCGGGCTTCGTCCAGCACGCCGAGGAGATCAAGAAGAAGGGCGTCGACACCATCGCCTGCCTCTCGGTCAACGACGCCTTCGTCATGGGCGCCTGGGGCAAGGACCAGAAGGCCGAGGGCAAGGTCATGATGCTGGCCGACGGCAATGGCGAGTTCACCAAGGCCGTCGATCTCGAGCTCGACGCGCGCGCGAACGGGCTCGGCATCCGCTCCAAGCGCTATGCGATGGTCGTCGACAACGGCATCGTCAAAACGCTGAATGTCGAGAATCCGGGAGCCTTCGAGGTTTCGAGCGCCGAAGCCATCCTGAAGGTGCTCTGAGCCTTCCTCCGTCCCCCTGTCCTGCGTTCCGGCGGGAGCCTTGTCCCCCGCAAAAGCGGGGGACTTTGCCTACCTCACGACGCGGCTGCGCGCAGCGCGGCGATGAAGCGGGCGGCGTTGGCGCCGATTTCGCCGGCGCTCATCCCGGGCTTGTAGAGCGCCGAGCCGAGGCCGAAGCCGGCGGCGCCCGCAGCGCGGTAGGCCGCCATGCTGGCGGGCGTGATGCCGCCGACCGGCAGGATCGGAACCTTCGGCGGCAAGATCGCCTTCATCGCCTTCAGAACGGGCGGCGGATTGGCTTCCGCCGGGAACAGCTTCAGCGCATCGGCGCCGGCGGCGATCGCCGCGAAGCCCTCGGTCGGCGTCGCGATGCCGGGAAGGCAGGAAAGCTTCGCCGCCTTGGCGCGCCGGATGATGGCGGTGTCGCCATGCGGCATGACGATGAGGCGGCCGCCAGCCGAGACGACCTCCCCCACCTGCCGTTCCGACGTCACCGTCCCCGCGCCGATGAGCGCCGCCGCGCCGAAGCGGTGCGCGAGGCGCTCGACGCTGGCGAGCGGCTGCGGCGAGTTGAGCGGCACCTCGATGATGGCGAAGCCGGCCTCGATGAGCGCGGCGCCAGCCGCCTCCGCCTCCTCCGGGCGGATGCCGCGCAGAATCGCAACCAGCGGGCAGCGCCCGAGCCATGCCCCGAGATCAGCCATGTCCGCCTCGCTTCGGCAGATGCGCGGCGAGGCGATAGAGGCCCCGCGCGACGCAATCGGGATCGAGAATGCGCGCTTTCCGGCCGGCGGCGGCGAGCGCGTGCGCATAGAGCCTGGCAAGTCCCGGCTCGGCGATGATGTGAACGATGCCGCCCTCGCGCGGCAGGAGATCGGCGAGCTCGCGCCCGATGAGGACGCCCGAGAGATAGGCCGGAAGCGCTGCTGGCGCGATCTCGCCGAAGAGGGCGCGGCTGCGCACGCCGAAGAGGTGATGGAGCAGCCCGCCCGGGTCGCCGGCGCGCGCGAGCCCGGCATCGAAGGCGGCGTCGGCGGTGATCGCGGCGGCAGCGCCCTCGGGCGGCATCAGCCGGCCGAGAATGCTGTGCCGGCGCAGCACGGCAAACGCCTCGCCGGTCATCGCCGTGGCGAAATCCAGGATGCGGCCGCTGTCGAGGCGCACCCATTTGCTGTGCGTTCCCGGCAGGCACAGAATCGCCGCGCCTTCCGGCAGCTCCTCCGCCGCGCCCAGAATCTGCGTCTCCTCGCCGCGCATCACATCGGCGACGGCGGCGGCGTCCCGGCAGGCGAGGCCGGGCACGATCCAAGCCTCGCGGCGACCGCCTTCCCAAGAGACGCGGCGCATGAGGCGAGCGATCTCGGCGGCACCCGCCGGGCAATCGGCATAGGGCGCTTCGAGCCAGCCCTGGCGGCTGCCGACCATGCCGCTCATGAGGATGGGCGTCTCCTCGATCCAGTCGCCGAGCTGGGTTTCGAGCGCCGCCGGAAATCCGCCTTCCGCGACGCTGAGGATGCCGGCAGGCGCCGCGCGCCGGTCGCGGATGCGCCCCGCTGCATCGAGCCGGTAGGCGCGGAAGCTCGACGTGCCCCAATCGACGGCAATCATGGCGCCACACTAACGCCGCCGAGCCGCCGCCGCACCCGGCGCGCGCCGCTCAGCGGCGCCGCAGGTAGCGCAGCAGCAGCGCCGCCGCGATGATGAGGACGATGCCGAGCCAGGAGACCTCGAAATTGAACGCGTCATGCGCGACCGAAACGGCGAGCGCTCGCCCCTTCAAAAAGGTCCACAGAGAATCCATGCCGCCCCCTCGAAGCCGCCGTCGCAGCACCGGCCGCGGCGCGAGGATCCGCCGCCGCGAGCACGGTGTCCAGTGTCTCCCCCTATGGAAACTTGGCGCCGCGGCCTCGGCTTGCGTCCGGGCCGGCGCGGCGCCACACTCGGGCGCGAGGAACGAGGAGGGTGCGGCGGATGCGCAGTCATCACGATATGGGCGGTCAGCCGGCGGGACCGGTCGCGCGGACCGAGCACGATTACGCCTTTTGGGAGAAGCGCGTCGACGCGCTGATGGTGCTGCTGTCCTCGCCCAAGCACCGCTTGCTCAATGTCGACGAGCTGCGGCGCAACATCGAGGCGCTGCCGCCCGACGCCTATGACCGGATGAGCTATTACGAGCGCTGGATCTCGGCCATCTGCAACACGCTCCTCCAGCGCGGCGCGATCACAACCGACGAGCTCGCCCGCAAGATGACCGAGATCGAGGCGCGCGAAGGCGCGGCGTGACCGCGCCCGGCCTCAAGGCAGCTTCTTGCGCGTGCAGCTGAACTCCTTCCCGGCCTCCGTCTTCTCGCACAGCATCACCGCGTGCTGAATCGAATCGACGATCCAGAGAAAGGCGCCGTGCTCGTTGGCCGCGGAGGTGACGGCGAGGCGCGAGGCATCGAAGCTGGCGCCGAGCGGACCGGGCGGCAGGCTCGGCACCGGGACCGGCACCGCGCCCGTGCTTTGCGCCGCGGCAGGCGCAATGGCGAGCGAGACGAGCGCCGCTGACAGCGCGATGGGGACAACGATCTTGCGCATGAGCTTCTCCTTCTGCCGTTGAGGCTCTTATAGCGCAGGGATCCGCGGGGGCGCTGCGTCAATTGCCGGCCGGAGATCGCCCTCGCCCCTGGCCGCCCCGGTCGCGGCGCGCTCCGCGGAACCAATTGAGCCGCCCCAGGGTTCGCGCGAAAGGCGTGCCTGTCCGCAATCCTCGCCGCAGGGCGGAGCCGGACCGGCGGAAAAGCAGGCAGCGTGACGATCTCGACCTTCATGGCGGGGCTTCTGCATGCGACCGAGGCCCAGCCGGTCCTCCAGTTCGGCACGATCATGGCGGCGACCTTCATTCTGGAAGACGCCGCCAGCGTGCTGGCCGCGCTCGCCGCGGCGAGCGGCTATGTGCCGGCGGTGATCGCGGTGACGGCTCTTTACGTCGGCATTGCCGCCGGCGATGCCGGGCTCTACGCGCTTGGCCGCCTCGCCGCGACACATCGCTGGGCGCAGAGGCTCATCGCGGGAGAGCGGGCGTCGCGGGTGCAGAAATGGCTGGCGCAGCGGCTCGCCCTCGCTGTCTTCTCGAGCCGCTTCCTGCCGGGAGCGCGGCTGCCGACCTACACGACTTGCGGCTTCCTCGCGCTGCCCTTCGGGCGGTTCATGCTGGCGGTGATCGCCGCCACCCTCGTCTGGACGTCGCTCGTCTTCGCCGTCACTTATCGCCTCGGCACGCTTGCCGCCAGCTCTCTCGGCGCCTGGCGCTGGCCCATCGGATTGCTGATCGCGGCAGCGCCGTGGATGTGGCATCGCCTGAGCCAGCGCCGCCGCCGCGCCCGGCCGTGAGCCCTTCCGGAGTACCGGCCGAGCCGGCGACGGCGCGGGTCCTGCGGGCGGGCGCCGTCCCGCTTGCCGGTCGCGCCGAGCGGCCGCTCTCGCTCTTCGAGCTCTGGCCGCCGGCCCTCTTCTATCTCCCCGTCGTGCTATGCTGGATCGGTCTGGCGTTGCGGTATCGCAGCGTCACGCTGCCGACCCTCGCCAATCCTCGCCTCGAAGCCGGCGGGCTCTGCGGCGAGTCGAAAGCCGCGAGCCTCTCCATGCTGGGGACCGAAGGGCGCCGCCTCCTCGCCCCCTTCGCGACGATGGTCACCGCCCCGGCGCGCGCCGCTGACGCCGATCTCGAGGCGGCGCTCGCCGCCGCGGCCGCACGCGGCATCGGCTTCCCGCTCGTGGCGAAGCCGGATATCGGCTGCCGCGGCACGGGGGTGCGGATCATCCGCGGGCCGGCGGAATTGCGCGCCTATCTCGACGCCTTCCCGCGCGGCGCGCGCGTGATGCTCCAGCGCTTCGTGCCGGAGGAAGGCGAGGCCGGCGTCTTCTATCTGCGGCGGCCCGGCGAGGCGATGGGCCGCATCGTCTCGCTCACGCTCAAATACTTTCCGCGCGTCACCGGCGACGGGCGCTCCACTCTCGAAGAGCTGATCCGCGCCGATCCGCGCGCCGGCCGCATCGCCGCACTCTATCTCGCCCGCCATCGCGACGCGCGCGACCGCGTCCTGGCGGCGGGCGAGAGCTTTCGCCTCACCTTCCTCGGCAATCATTGCCGCGGCGCCGTCTTCCGCGACGGGTTCCGCTTCATCACGCCGGAGATGACGGCGGCATTCGACCGGATCGCGCGCGAGATCGACGAGTTCTATATCGGGCGCTTCGATGTGCGCTTCCGCTCGCTCCTCGATCTGATGCGCGGCGAGGGCTTCTCCATCATCGAGTTCAACGGCGTCGGCAGCGAGGCGACGCATATTTGGGATCGCGGCGCCAGCCTGCGGTCGGCCTACCGCGCCTGGTTCGCGCAGCTCGCCGCCTCCTTCGCGATCGGCCGGCAGAACCGCGACCGCGGCTTTGCCTCGATGCGGGCCCTCGATCTGCTGCGCCTCTATCGCAAGCAGCAGCGTCTCATGCGGCTCTATCCGCCCTAGGCCAGGTGCGGTCCTGTCGCCGGCGCTCACGCGGATGTGACTGCGCGCCGGCGCGGCGCGGCGGATGATTCCGAACCGGCGGCGCGCCACGCCGCTGTCTCGAGGCCTCGCCATGCGACGAATTCGGAGCGCGTTCTTCGCCGCCCTCGCCCTCGCGACGACGCTCCTCTCGGGCTGCCCGATGGCGCCCGCGCCCGATCCCGCCCACCTCCACGGCGACGGCGGGAATGGCGGCGGAATGTAGCCGGCAGCGGCGGCCTTCGGGCGTCTGCGCCGCGCCGATTTCGTGGAGCCGCCTCCCCGATTCTGGCGTCCCCGGGGATGATTCGCTATCGTGTCGCGCAGATGACTGCGGATCGGTAACGACGCGAGGTGCCCGAGGAATGCGCGAGAAAGGCCGGCCGGAGGCGGCCCTCTCGATGAAGGCTGCCGCAAGCTGGTCGGTGACGCCGGCCGAGCCCTATCGTTTCCGGCCGGGCGACCGCGTCGCCGTACGGCGCGCCGATGTGCCGGGCCATATCCGCACGCCCTGGTACATTCGCGGCCGGCAAGGCGTCATCGAGCGCATCTGCGGCACCTTTCCCAATCCGGAGGAGCTCGCCTACAACCGGCCGGGCCTGCCCGCCCAGCCGCTCTACCGGGTGCGCTTTCGCCAGGCGGATGTGTGGCCGGATTACGCCGGCCCGCCCGCCGACACCATCGAGGTCGAAATCTACCAGCATTGGCTCGAACCCGCCTGAGGAGGCCGAGGAGACCGCCATGACGCAACCATCCGGCCACCACCACGACCACGGAGCGGCGGGCGCGCATGTCCACCCGACCCGTCCCGATGACGAGGGGCCGCTCGGCTATTACCAGAGAATGGAGATCGCGGTGCGCGAGCTCCTCATCGAGAAGGGCACGATCGATCCCGATGACCTCCGCCGCACCATCGAGGCGATGGATCAGCGCAGCCCCGCGCAGGGGGCGCGCGTCGTCGCCCGCGCCTGGTGCGACCCGGCCTTCAAGGCGCGGCTCCTCGACAACGGCACCGCCGCCTGCGAGGAGCTCGGCATTGCCATGGGACCGACGAAGCTGGTCGTGGTCGAGAATCGGCCGGGCCTCCACAACCTCATCGTCTGCACTCTCTGCTCCTGCTATCCGCGCAATCTGCTCGGCTTGCCGCCCGATTGGTACAAGAGCCGCAACTATCGCAGCCGCGCCGTCCGCGAGCCGCGCGCCGTGCTCGCCGAATTCGGCACCGTGCTGGCGGACGATGTCGAGGTGCGCGTCCATGATTCGACCGCCGACATGCGCTATCTCGTCTTGCCCGAGCGGCCCGCCGGCAGCGAGGGGATGGGCGAGACGGAGCTCGCCGCGCTCGTCACGCGCGATGCGATGATCGGCGTCACGACGGTGCGGCGGAACTGAGGGGGCGGGCGGCGGCAGCGCCGCCGCCCGCCCCGTCGGAAATCGGGGAGGAAACGGCGAATGCCGCTGCACGGCGAGGAACGAAAGCACGCGCTGGTCGAGAATGTCGCCGCCCTGGCCGCGGCGCGGCCCGGCGCGGAGAAGAAGGACGCGCTCGCGCGCCTCGTGCGCCGCTTCTACGCGCATGTCCCGCCCGAGGACGTGCTGTCGCGCGATGCCGAGGATCTGTGCGGCGCCGCCGGTTCGCTCTGGCAATTCGCCCAGCAGCGCAAACCCGGCACGGTCAAGCTGCGCATCCTCAATCCGCGCCGGGCCGAGCATGGCTGGCGCTCCAACCGCACCATCATCGAGATCGTCAACGACGACATGCCGTTCCTCGTCGATTCGGTGACGGCGGCGCTCAACGAGATCGATCTCATCGTCCATCTCGTCATCCACCCGATCGTCGCCGTGCGGCGCGATGCCGAGGGACGCCTCATCGAGCTGCTCGACGGAATCGACGGCAACGGCGCCGACGGCGCCGAGGTGCTGCGCGAATCGCTGATGCACGTCGAGATCAGTGAGCAGAGCGACCCGCAGCGGCGCGAGGCGATCAAGGCGCGGCTCATCTCCGTGCTCGGCGACGTGCGGCATGCGGTCGCCGACTGGCCGCGCATGCGCAAGGCCCTCAAGGCGACGCTCGAAGACCTCGAGAGCCGCAGCCTGCCGCTACCGATCCGCGAGGTGAACGAGATCGCCGATTTCCTGCGCTGGCTCGACGAGGACAACTTCACCTTCCTCGGATACCGCGAATACCGCTACCGCCCCGCCGCGGCCGACGAGCCCGTCGTCGTGCCGAAGAGCGGCCTCGGCATCCTGCGCGACGATGACTACTCGGTCTTCGACGGGCTGCGCCATTTCGCGGCGCTGCCGGCCGTCGTTCAGAACTATCTGCGGCAGAAGCGCCTGCTGACGATCAGCAAGTCGAACCGCCGCTCGACCGTCCACCGCCCGGCGAATATGGACGCGATCGGCATCAAGATCTTCGATGAAGCCGGCGAGGTCCTGGGCGAGCGGCTCTTCCTCGGCCTCTTCACCTCGCTCGCCTACAGCCGCAGCCCGCGCGTCATCCCGGTGCTGCGCCTCAAAGTGCAGCGCGTTCTGGCGCGCGCCGGCTTCGCGCCGGCGAGCCATGACGGCAAGGCGCTGCAGCACATCCTCGACACCTACCCGCGCGACGAGCTCTTCCAGATGTCCGAGGAGGAGCTGTTCGACACCGCGATGGGCATCCTCAATCTGCAGGAGCGCCAGCGCATCGCGCTCTTCCTGCGGCGCGACCCGCTGGAGCGCTTCGTCTCCTGCCTCGTCTACGTCCCGCGCGACCGCTACAGCACCGATTTGCGGCGCCGCATGGCGGCGATCCTCGAAGAGGAGCTGAAGGGCAGCGTCGCCAGCTTCACGACCCAGCTCGACGAATCGGTGCTGGCGCGCGTCCATTTCATCGTCGAGACGACGCGCGGCAAGCTGCCGGCGACCGATCCCGCCAGGATCGAGGCGCGCCTTGCCGAGGCCGGCCGCATTTGGGCGGACCGGCTGCAGGAAGCGCTGGTGGCGGCGAAGGGCGAGGAGGCGGCGCTCCATCTCCTGCATCGCTACGCTACGGCCTTTCCGACCGCCTATCGCGAAGCGGTGCCGGTCGACGAGGCGGTGCGCGACATCGACCGCATCGAGGCCGTGTTGAGCGGCCTGCCGCTGGCGATGACGCTCTACCGCCGCGCCGGAGACGCCGAGGGGCTCGGCTTCAAGGTCTTCCATGCCGGGAGCCCGGTCGCGCTCTCCGACGTCCTGCCGATGCTGGAGAATATGGGGCTGAAGGTCATCGGCGAGGTGCCGCACGAGGTGGCGGTCGGCGGGCAGCCGGGCGCCGCCTGGATCCAGGATTTCAGCCTCGTCGCGCGGCAAGCCGGCGCCGCCGCCGAGGCTGTCACCGCGATTCACCAGCGCTTCGAGGACGCCTTTCTGCAGGTCTGGACGGGCGGGGTCGAGAATGACGGGCTCAACCGCCTCGTCCTCGCCGCCGGCCTCGCCTGGCGCCAGGTCGTCGTGCTCCGCCTCTTCAGCAAATATCTGCGCCAGGCCGGCAGCACCTTCAGCCAGGCCTATATGGAGGCGGCGCTCGCGGGCCATCCCGAGATCGCGCGAGCATTGGTCGAGCTCTTCGAGTGCCGCTTCGACCCGAAGGGCGGCAAAGGCCGCGAGGCGCGCGAGGCGCGCATCGTGGCGGCGATCGAGACGGCGCTCGAAGCCGTCACCAATCTCGACGAAGATCGCATTCTCCGCAGCTTCCTCCTCCTCGTGCAGAAGAGCCTTCGCACCAACTACTATCAGCGGAGCGCCAAGGGCGAGGCGAAGCCCTATCTCTCGGTCAAGCTCGCGAGCCGCGAGATCGATTTCCTCCCTCTGCCGCGCCCCCTCGTCGAGATCTTCGTCTACAGCCCGCGCGTCGAGGCCATTCATCTGCGCGGCGGCAAGGTGGCGCGCGGCGGCATCCGCTGGTCGGACCGGCGCGAGGATTTCCGCACCGAGATCCTCGGCCTCATGAAGGCGCAGATGGTGAAGAACGCCGTCATCGTGCCGGTCGGCTCGAAAGGCGGCTTCGTCGTGAAGCGTCCGCCGCCCGCCGGCGCCTCGCGCGAGGCGATCCAGGCCGAAGGCATCGAATGTTACAAGATCCTGATGCGCGGCCTTCTCGACATCACCGACAACATCGTCAAGGGCGCCGTCGTACCGCCCGCCGACACGGTGCGGCGCGACGGCGACGATCCCTACCTCGTCGTCGCCGCCGACAAGGGCACGGCGACCTTCTCGGACATCGCCAACGGCGTCGCCGCCGAATACGGCTTCTGGCTCGGCGACGCCTTCGCCTCGGGCGGCTCGGCGGGCTACGACCACAAGGGCATGGGAATCACCGCGAAGGGCGCCTGGGAGCTGGTGAAACGCCATTTCCGCGAGCTCGGCACCGACATCCAGACGACGCCCTTCACGGTGGTCGGCGTCGGCGACATGTCGGGCGACGTCTTCGGCAACGGCATGCTGCTGTCGCCGCAGATCAAGCTCATCGCCGCCTTCAACCACCTCCACATCTTCCTCGATCCCGATCCCGATCCGAAGAAGAGCCTCGCCGAGCGCCGGCGCCTCTTCGAATTGCCGCGCTCCAACTGGAGCGACTACAACCGCAAGCTCATCTCGAAGGGCGGCGGCGTCTTCGAGCGGAGCCAGAAATCGATCGAGCTGACGCCGCAAATCCGCACGCTCTTCGGCCTGACCGCCGAGCGGGCGACGCCGGCCGAGCTCATCCGCGCCATGCTGAAGGCGCCCGTCGACCTGCTCTGGTTCGGCGGCATCGGCACCTATGTGAAGGCGCATGACGAGAGCCATGCCGAGGTGGGCGACCGCGCCAACGACGCCTTGCGCATCGACGGGCGCGACATCCGGGCGCGCGTCGTCGGCGAGGGCGCCAATCTCGGCGTGACGCAGCGCGGCCGGATCGAATACGCGCTCAAAGGCGGGCGCATCAATACCGACGCGATCGACAACTCGGCCGGCGTCGACACCTCCGACCACGAGGTCAACATCAAGATCCTGCTGGGCGCCGTCGTCGCCGCCGGCAAGCTCGACCGCGCCGGACGCGACCGCATCCTCGCCGAGGTGACGGAGGAGGTGGCGCAGCTCGTCCTCCGCGACAATTACCTGCAGGGCCAGGCGCTCAGCCTCGCCGAGGCGGAGGGCGCCGACCTCCTCGACCAGCAGGTGCGCTTGATGCGCAGCCTCGAACGCGCCGGCAAGCTGTCGCGCGCCGTCGAGTTTCTGCCCGATGACGAAACGCTGGCGGCGCGCGCGGCGGCGCGGATCGGGCTGACGCGGCCCGAGCTCGCCATTCTCATGGCTTACGCCAAGATGACGATCGATGCCGAGCTCCTGCCCTCGCCGCTGCCCGACGATCCGGAGCTGAAGGCCGATCTCCTACGCTACTTCCCGGAGCCGCTCGTCAAGCGCTACCGCTCGGCGATCGAGAAGCACCAGCTCCGCCGCGAGATCATCGCGACTCATGTCGCGAACAGCCTCGTCAACCGCGCCGGCATCACCTTCGCCAACGAGATGGCGGAGCGGAGCGGCCGCAGCATCGCCGACATCGCCCATGCCTACGCGATCACGCGCGAGGTCTTCGATCTGCGTCCGCTCTGGCAGGCGATCGAGGCGCTCGACAACACGGTGCCGACCGCGCTGCAATACGAGATGCTGCGGCGCGTCGGCCGCCTCCTCGAACGGGCGACGCTGTGGTTCCTGCGCTCGGGCCTCGCCCTCGACCTGCGCGCTCTCTCGGCGCAATTCGCCCCCGGAATCGCCACCATCGACAAGCGCCTCGCCGGCCTCCTGCCGGCGGCCGAGGCCGCGGCTCTGGCGGCGCGCGCCGCCGCCCTCGCCGCACGCGGGGCTCCCGACGCGCTCGCCCGCCGCGTCGCCCGCCTCGACTATCTCGCCTGCGCCCTCGACATCGTCCGCCTCGCCGGCGAGAAGCGCGACATCGCCGAGACGGCGGGCGCCTATTTCGCGCTCGGCGCCCGCTTCGGCCTCGGCGCGCTGCGCGATGCCGCCGAGGCGCTGAAGACCGAGACGGCGTGGCAGAAGATGGCGGTCGCGGCGCTCATCGAGGACTTCTTCCAGCATCAGAGCGAGCTGACGCACAAGGCGCTCGCCGCCGGCAAAGGAGCCGCTGGCAAGGCGCTCGCCGCCTGGCTCGAGCGCAACGCCGGCGCGGTCGCGCCGGTGCAGGCGCTGCTGCAGGACATCATCGCCGCCCCCGCCCGCGACCTCGCGATGCTGACCGTCGCCAACCGTCAGCTGCGCGCGCTGGCGGCGCGCTGAAGGCGGGCCGCGCATGCTCTACGAGCACCGCGGCAAGCGCCCCGCCGTCGATCCCTCGGCCTGGGTCGCGCCGACGGCGGTGCTCTGCGGCGATGTCCGCGTCGGGGCGGATTGCGCCATCGGCTTCGGCGCGGTGCTGTCGGCGGAGAGCGGCAGCATCAGCCTCGGCCGCCAATGCGTCGTCATGGAGAACGCCGTCCTCAAGGCGAGCAGGCGCGCGCCCGTCGCGATCGGCAACCACGTGCTCATCGGGCCCCGCGCCTATCTCAGCGGCTGCCGCATCGAGGACGACGCCTTCCTCGCGACCGGGGTCGCCATCTTCAACGATGCGGTCATCGGCGCCAGGGCCGAGATCCGCATCAATGGCGTTGTTCACCTGCGGACGCGCGTGCCGCCCGATGCGACCGTGCCGATCGGCTGGATCGCGGTCGGCGACCCCGCGGCGATCCTGCCGCCCGGGGAGCACGAGCGGATCTGGGCGATCCAGGAGCCGCTCGACTTTCCGAAGTGGGTCTTCGGCCTCGAGCGGCCGCCGCCGGGAGCGACGATCATGCCCGAGCTGACGCGGCGCTATGCGGCCTTGCTGCGCGGCCACCGCGACGACAAGGAGATCGGCTGAGGCCCTTGCCGCCGCTCCGCCGGCGCGCCGCCGCATAAAGCTTTGTTAATCCGCCCTTGCGATGATCGCCGCGATGATCGCGATCCTGGTATCACGTCTCGGCCATTCTCCGGACGGGCGAGGATGAGGCTCGTCCCAACCGGTTTCATCGCCCGCGCCCGCGCCTTCCGCCCTTCCGCCATGGTCCGCCAGAGCACGGGGCTGATCGGGCTCGCCGCGCTGCTCGTCATCGGCATCACGGTCGTGACGGGCGGCGTCCTCTGGCACTTCCGCATGCGGGCCATCGAGGATGCCGAGCGTGAGACGCGCAACCTCAATCTTGTCCTTGCCGAGCAGACGGCGCGCGCCGTCCAGCATGTCGATTTCCTGCTGCGCATGATGATGAAGCATGTCGCGGCAGCGCGCGGCGAGGGGATTGCCGGCAATGCCCTCCTATCCGCGGAGCTGCGCCGCCTCATCGCCGACACGCCGCAGATCCACGGCATGATCGTCGCCGACCCCGATGGCTGGGTCCGCGTCAGCGACGCCCGATCGGGCGACGCCTTCCCGGTCGGCGACGGCGCATCCTTCCGCACCTTGCGCGACGACCCGCCCGACGGCCCCTTCATCAGCGCCCCGCTCATCGCCCGAGGCGACGGCAGGCCGGCGATCAGCATCGCCCGGCGCATCGCGGCGCCGAACGGGGCCTTCGGCGGGATGATCGCGGCGGCGCTCGACCCGAACTACTTCCGCGACATCTATGACAGCCTCGCTCTGCGCGATGCGAGCTCGATCGCGCTCTATCGCAGCGACGGCGTTCGCGTCCTCGGCTACATGAAGGGCGCCCCGCACGCCATCGGCGCCCTGCCCCGGCCCGCGGTCGCCGCGGCGGAGGACGGCCTCAGCCGCGAGCGCGACCCCACGACCGGCGCCGCCCTCATCGTCAGCACGCGGCATCTTTCCGGGCTGCCGCTCGTCAGCGTCGTCTCCGTTCCGGTCGATACCGTGCTCCAAGAATGGTACGGCGAGCTGCGCCTCTTCTCGGGCGGCACCGTCGCCGCCTCGATCGTCATCTGCGCGCTGCTCTTCTTCCTGGCGCAGGCGGCGCGGCGCCGCGAAGCCCTCGCCGAGGCGCTGCGCGCCGGCGAGGAGCGCTTCCGCAACTTCGCCGAAGCGTCGTCCGACTGGTTCTGGGAGCAGGACGCCCAGCTGCGCTTCACCTATTTCTCGCACTCCGCCTATCGGGAGCCCGGGCGCTCGACCGACGATTACATCGGCAAGACCCGGCAGGAGGTGGTGCTGCGCGGCGTCACCGCGGAGCAGTGGCGCCAGCATCAGGCCGACCTCGACGCTCGCCGGCCGTTCCGCGACTTCCGTTATCAGCGCCTCGGTCCCGACGGCACGGTCCGCCATCTCAGCGTCAGCGGCAAACCGGTCTTCGATTCGCGCGGCCGCTTCCGCGGCTACGCCGGCAACGCCCGCGACATCACCGGCGAGATCCTGGCCGAGCGCCGCCTCCTCGAAGCCAAGGCCGATGCCGAGGCGGCGAGTCGGGCGAAGAGCGAGTTCCTCGCCGTCATGAGCCACGAGCTGCGCACGCCCTTGAACGCGATCATCGGCTTCTCCGACGTGCTCGGCCGCGAAATCTTCGGACCCATCGGCAATGCCAAGTACCGCGAATATGCCGGCGACATCCTGACGGCCGGCCGCCATCTCCTCGGCCTCATCAGCAGCATCCTCGACATGTCGAAGATCGAGGCGCGCAAGATGGAGCTTTCCGAGGAGATCGTCGATCTGGGCGCGCTCGCGCGGAGCTGCGCCAGCATCATGGAGCGCCAGGCGAGCGAGGCGCGGATCGCGCTCCGCCTCGATCTGCCGCCGGCGCTGCCGCGCTTGCGGGGCGATGCCATGCGCCTCAAGCAGATTCTGCTCAACCTGTTGTCGAACGCCGTCAAGTTCACGCCGCCCGAAGGCCGGGTGACGCTCGGCATCGGCCGCGGCGAAGAAGGCGGCCTCGTCATCACCGTGACCGATACCGGGATCGGCATGAACGAGGAAGAGACGGCGCTGGCGCTGCAGCCCTTCCGGCAGATCGAGAGCGCGCTCGTGCGCAAGCACGAGGGGACGGGGCTCGGCCTGCCGCTGGTCAAGGCCTTCGCCGAGATGCATGGCGGCGCGCTCGAGCTGCGCAGCGCGCCCGGCCGCGGCACCACCGCCCGCATCACCCTGCCGGCCGAACGCGTCCTCGTCGATGACGAATCCCCGCCGCAGCGCGCGGAGCAGCGGCTGGAACCGGTGCTCTGAGACACCTCGCACACCCCCCGCGCCCCTTCTTCTCCCCCGTGCCGCCGGCTCGAACGACCGGCCCTACCCCGCCGTCATCCCGCTCGGCGCGTTGAAGGAGCGCGCGAGGCGCAGGATGCGGCGGCCGGCCTCGGCAAGGATGTCGTCCGCCGCCGTCAGCGAGATGCGCAGATGCCCGACGACGGAGGGACCGAAGCCGTCGCAAGGCAGGACCGCGACCGCCTCGCGCTCGAGGAGCAGCCGCGCGAACTCCTCCGAGCCGCGGCCCGTGCCGCGGACATCGAGCAGCAGGAACATGCCGCCTTCGGGCTGCGCCACGCGGCAGTTCGGCGCCGCGCCCAGAATGCCGGCGAGAAGCGCGGCGCGGCGGCGGTAATCCTCGTGAAGCGCCGCCACCTCGGCGAGCTCGCCCGTGAGCGCCGGCATCGCTCCGTCCTGAATGAAGGGCGGCCCGCCATAGAGCGTGCAGAGAATGAGATTGAAGAGATGCCGCGTCAGCGCGACGGGGCCGATGACCCAGCCGAAGCGGAAGCCGGGAATGGCGTGCGATTTCGAGAGGCTGGAGATGACGACCGTGCGCTCGGCCATGCCCGGCAGCGCATAGGGGCTCAGATGCGGCCGCGCGAAGGCGAGGTCCTCATAGACCTCGTCCGAGACGAGCCAGAGGTCATGGCGGCGGCAGAGCTCGGCGACGAACGCGATCTCCTCGCGCCGCAGCACCGCGCCCGTCGGATTGTGCGGGCTGTTGATCCAGAGGACGCGGCTCTGCGGCGTGACGGCGCGAGCGAGCTGGTCGAGGTCGGGATGGAAGCCGTTCTCGGGCCGCAGCGGCACGTTGACGATGCGCGCGCCGGCGGCGCCGGCGACGGCCTCGTAGGTCGCGTACATGGGCTCGGGGACGATCACCTCGTCGCCGGGGCCGGCGAGGCATTGCAGCGCGCAATAAAGGCCGGCCTGCGTGCCCGGCACGATCACGACGTTCTCGGCCGCGCAGGGCTGGCCCGTGCGCCGGGCGAAGCGCGCGGCGATGGCGGCGCGCGTCTGCTCGTAGCCGACGATCGGCGCATAGCCGGTGCGGTGCTGCCGCAGCGCCGCGATCGTCGCGGCGATGATGGGCTCGGGCGGCGGCTGGTCGGGATCGCCGACGGTGAGGAAAATGATCTCGCGCCCGGCGGCGCGCTGGCGCTCGGCATCGTGATGGATGTTCCAGGCCTCGGCGCCCTTGCCGGCGATGCGATCGACGAGGGGTGAGAACCGCACGCGCACCTTCCTTAGTGTCCAATGACGCAACAGAAACCCTCTCCCCGCCGGGGAGAGGGCAGGGTGAGGGGGTGGCGCCCACAACTCAAAAGCGCGCGGCGCAACGGCGTGCACTCACCCCGACCCTCTCTCGCAAGCGGGAGAGAGAGGGCGGCGAAGGTCTGTTGCCCTCGCTATGCTCAACCCCTGTTCATCCGGTTCTCGACGAGATCGGCGACGACGGCCGGGTCGGCGAGAGTCGAGGTGTCGCCGAGGGCCTGGTGCTCGTTGGCGGCGATCTTGCGCAGGATGCGGCGCATGATCTTGCCCGAGCGCGTCTTCGGCAGGCTCGGCGCCCATTGGATGAGGTCGGGCGTGGCGATGGGGCCGATCTCCTTGCGCACCCAGGCGACGAGCTCCTGCCGCAAGGCCTCGCTCGGCGCCTCGCCGGCATTCAGCGTGACATAGGCATAGATGCCCTGGCCCTTGATGTCGTGCGGATATCCCACGACCGCCGCCTCGGCGACCTTGGCATGGGCGACGAGTGCGCTCTCGACCTCGGCGGTGCCGAGGCGGTGGCCGGCGACGTTGATGACGTCGTCGACGCGGCCGGTGATCCAGTAATAGCCGTCCTCGTCGCGCCGCGCCCCGTCACCGGTGAAGTACTTGCCGGGGAAGGTCGAGAAATAGGTGTCGACGAAGCGCTTGTGGTCGCCATAGACAGTGCGCATCTGCCCCGGCCAGCTGTCGAGGAGGCAGAGATTGCCTTCCGCCGCGCCTTCCAGCACCTTGCCCTCGCCATCGACGATCGCGGGCCGCACGCCGAAGAAGGGCAGCGTCGCCGAGCCCGGCTTCTGCGCGATGGCGCCGGGCAGCGGCGTGATGAGGATGCCGCCCGTCTCCGTCTGCCACCAGGTGTCGACGATGGGGCAGCGTTTCTCGCCGACGACGTTGTAGTACCAGAGCCAGGCCTCGGGATTGATCGGCTCGCCAACGCTGCCGAGCAGGCGCATCGATTTCCGGCTCGTCTTCTTGACGTAGCCTTCGCCCTCGCGCATCAGCGCGCGGATGGCGGTCGGCGCCGTATAGAAGATGTTGACCTTGTGCTTGTCGCAGACCTGCCAGAAGCGCGACGGGTCGGGATAGTTAGGCACGCCCTCGAACATCAGGGTCGTCGCGCCGTTGGCGAGCGGCCCGTAGACGATGTAGCTGTGCCCCGTCACCCAGCCGACATCGGCGGTGCACCAGTAGATGTCGCCATCATGGTAGTCGAAGACGTATTGGTGCGTCGCCGCGGTGAAGACGAGATAGCCGCCTGTCGTGTGCAGCACGCCCTTGGGCTTGCCGGTCGAGCCCGAGGTATAGAGGATGAAGAGCGGATCCTCGGCGCTCATTTCCTCGGGCGGGCAGTCGCGCGACGCCGCCGCCATCGCCTCGTGGTACCAGACGTCGCGCCCCTCGCGCCAGGCGACGGCGCCGCCGGTGTGGCGGACGACGAACACCGTCGTCACCATGGGGCACTGCTTCAGCGCCTCGTCGGCATTGGCCTTCAGCGGTACCTTGCGGCCGCCGCGCCGGCCTTCATCGGCGGTGATGAGGACGTTCGAATCGCAATCCTGAATGCGCCCGATCAGGCTGTCCGGCGAGAAGCCGCCGAAGACGACGGAATGGATGGCGCCGATCCGGGCGCAAGCGAGCATCGCATAGACCGCCTCGGGAATCATCGGCAGGTAGATGGTGACGCGGTCGCCCTTCTTGACGCCGCGCGCCTTGAGGGCATTGGCGAAGCGGCAGACATTCTCGTAGAGCTCGCCATAGCTGATGTGGCGGTGCTCTTCGGGATTGTCGCCCTCCCACAGGATCGCCGTCTGCTCGGCACGGACGGGGAGGTGGCGGTCGATGCAGTTATAGGCAGCGTTGAGGGTGCCGTCCTCGTACCAGCGGATGTGAACATCGCCGCTGTAGCTCACGTTCTTGACGCGCGAGTAGGGCTTCACCCAGTGGAGGCGCTTGCCCTCCTCGCCCCAGAACTTCTCCGGGTCGCGCACCGATTCCTCGTACATCCGGCGGTATTTCGCCTGATCGATCCAGGCGTTGCTGGCCCATTCGTCCGGGACCGGGAAAAGCGTGCTCGACATGGGATTTCCTCCGCTTCTTTGCCCTGCCGCGCCCCTTCGCCTGCGCGGAAATCTCAGGGAGCGATTATCAGGCGATCACCCCGGCGCGACAAGCCGGGGCGTATCGGACCCTCGCCGCCCGTCATTGCGCGCAGCGACGCAATCCAGGAGCCAGCGCGACGAGGCTGGATTGCTTCGCCTTCGCTTCGCAACGAGGAGTGCGCGGTCACCCGACCTCGAACTTCACCCCCTGCGCCAGCGGCAGCTCGTTCGAGTAATTGATCGTGTTCGTCGCGCGGCGCATATAGGCCTTCCAGGCGTCGGAGCCCGATTCTCGGCCGCCGCCCGTCTCCTTCTCGCCGCCGAAGGCGCCGCCGATCTCGGCGCCCGAGGGGCCGATATTGACGTTGACGATGCCGCAATCGCTGCCCTCGGCCGACATGAAGCGCTCGGCCTCGCGCAAATCGGTGGTGAAGATGCTGGAGGCCAAGCCCTGCGGCACATCGTTGTGGACGCGGATCGCCTCGTCGAGGCTGTCATAGGGCATGACGTAGAGGATGGGCGCGAAGGTCTCGGCGCGGACGATCTCGGTCTGCTGCGGCATTCGGACGAGCGCCGGCGTCACGTAATAGGCGTCGGGATGGCGCTCCGCGAGGACTCGCGCGCCGCCATGGACCGTGCCGCCTTCGGCCTTCGCCGCTTCGAGCGCCGCCTGCATCGCCGTGAAGGCGCGCTTGTCGATGAGCGGCCCGACCAGGGTCCCCTCGGCGAGCGGATCGCCGACCGGGACCGAGCCATAGGCGGCGACGAGGCGATCGACGAGCTTCCGCTCGATGCTGCGGTGGACGATGAGGCGGCGCAGGCTGGTGCAGCGCTGCCCCGCCGTGCCGACGGCCGCGAAGAGAATGGCGCGGACGGCAAGGTCGAGATCGGCCGAAGGCGCGACGATCATCGCGTTGTTGCCGCCGAGTTCGAGGAGCGTGCGGCCGAAGCGCCCGGCGACGAGCGGCGCCACGGCGCGGCCCATGCGGCAGCTCCCGGTGGCACTGACGAGCGGGATCTTCGGGTGCTGCGCCAGCGCCGCGCCGATCTGCGGCCCGCCGATGACGATCTCGCAGAGATGCTCCGGCACGCCGCCGACGCGCGCCGCCGCCTCATCGAGGAGATGCCGGCAGGCGAGCGCCGTCAGCGGCGCCTTCTCCGACGGCTTCCAGACGAGCGCATTGCCGCAGACGAGGGCGATGGCGGCGTTCCACGACCACACCGCCACCGGGAAGTTGAAGGCGGTGAGGATGGCGCAGACGCCGAGCGGGTGCCAGGTCTCCATCATGCGGTGGCCGGGCCGCTCCGAGGCGATGGTGAGGCCGTAGAGCTGGCGCGAGAGGCCGACGGCGAAGTCGCAGATGTCGATCATCTCCTGCACTTCGCCGAGGCCTTCGGTGAGGATCTTGCCGGTCTCGAGGCTGACGAGGGTGCCGAGCTCCTGCTTCCTCTCGCGCAGTACCTCGCCGAAGACGCGGACGAGCGCGCCCCGTTGCGGCGCCGGCACGCGGCGCCAGGCGCGGAAGGCGGTTTCCACGCGCTCGACCGCGGCGGCGACGGCATCGGTGCTGCTCGAAGGCAGGCGGGCCAGAGTCTTGCCGTCGATGGGCGAGGTCACGTCGAGATCGCCGCCCGCGCTTCCGACGCGATCGAGGCCGAGCTTCGCGGCAATGGCGGACAGAATCTCAGAGGGGGTCTTCGGCATCGCTCTCCTCCCGTGATGAAACGCAGCGGCATCCGCCGCACGCCCGGCGCTGCCTTCTACTTAGAGCGGATCGCTCGCCTTGGTAAACGGGTTCCGGCGAGAATCGCGGCCGGGCGGCCTCGGGTAAGGCGTCGCTTCGGCGATCAGCGCGAGCATCGATCTCTGAGGGGGGCGGCGCTGGTCGTCAGACGTTGCGGGAGATCGACGCGCAGCGGCGGCGGCGGGAAAGGCGAGTCCCGCCCTGCGCGCGAGGCCGCTTTCTGCAACGCGGCGCGGCGACGGCCTTCGCGGATATGCCAGACGAGGAGCGCGGGAAAGCCGAGGCCGAGGACGAGATGAAGGCGGCTGGCCAAGGCGCGCATTCCGTCGTCGCCGGCGTAGTAGAGCGCGTAGCCGGTGACGACGAGCAGCGCCTGCGTCGTCAGCATGAGGCCGCCGGTGCTCCGGTTCATCCGCCCCTTCCACGCCCATTTGATGTGCTGCGGCAGAAGCGAGCCAAGCACCAGCAGCGCCGCCATGGCGGCGGCGCCGTGAATGCTGAGCAGCAGCGGCTCGATCGCGGACTCGCCGCCATCCCCGCCGCCCAGGACCGGTACGCCGTCGTGGAGGATGGACCAAGCGAGGCCGGAGGCGAAAAGCACGGCGAAGGCGCCGTACAGCGCCGCCTGGTGGAGGCGCGAGAGCTTGACGCCGTTAGGCCGCACGCCCGATCTCCAGCGGCGGCGCGCCCGCCTCGAGGATGAGCGCCCGCGCCCCGCAGCGGGCGAGGAATTCGGCGCTGCCCGGCCCTTCAAGCATCACGGGCTTGGTCAGCGCATCGGCGGTGAGCGCGTCGGCAGCGATAACCGAGACGCTGCGCCGGCTCGCCGCGATGACGGTGCGCCGCCGCGGGTCGACGATCGGCGCGACGCGGCGGCCGTTCCGCCGGCGCGCGGCGAAATAGCTGGCCGAGGTCGCGATCGCGCCGTCCTTGAGGGAGCCCACCCGCAGCAATCGGCGCGGCTCGGCGGGATCGCGCAGATGAATGGGCTCGGCCGCCGGGCCGAAGACGCGGAGGTCGCCGCCGGCATTGACGGCGCCCGCGAAATCGCCCGCGGCGCGCAGCCTCGCCACCGCCTCGTCGACGGCAAAACCTTTGGCGATGCCGCCGAGATCGAGCGCAAGCCGCCTGCGGAAGCGGACGCGGCGGCCGGGAAGCAGCAGGATGTCGCGCCAGCTCGGATGCCCGCTGCCGGCTCGCTGCAAGCGGCGCGGCAGGAAGCCCTGGCGCGCGAGGGCGGGTGCGACGGTGCAGTCGAAGAGGCCGTCGGTGGCGCCGCTGATGCGCAACGCCGCCGCAAGCACGTCATAGGTCCAGGGATCGACCTCGACGGCCTCGACATGGCCGACGGCGTTGAGGCGCGAGAGCTCGCTGTCGGCTCGGTGCGCGCTCATCAAGCGCTCGACGCGGGCGATCGCGGCGAAGGCGGCCAGAATCGCCGCCTCGGCTGCGGGCGAGTCGGACTGGACCCGGATCTCGACGAAGGTGCCGAGGAGCGGTCGGGCGCGGCGGAGGCTATTTGAGCGCGACATCGTAGAGCGCGAGCAGGCGTTTGACGCCATCCGTGACGTGCCGGCACGAGAGGGTGGCGCCGCCGATATTCTTGATGTCGCCGTCGAGCTTCAGCGCCGCTTTCGCGGTCTTGCCGACGAATTGGTGGCGCCACTCGGCGTTGCGCACCTCGTAGCCATAGCTCTCGCGGTATTCCATGATCTCGATGCCGCGCACCGCGCCGTCGCCGCCGAGGGCGACCGCATAGGTGATGTATTCGTGCTTGCCGATGACCTCGTCGACGATGAAGAGCTCGCCGCTCGCCCCGCGCCAGACGCGCGGCGCCGATTTGCCCATGGCGACGCCCGACTGCTTCTCGATCGCGGCCTTCTGCGCGTCGGAGAGGTGCAAGGGAAAGGCGGTCAGAGCGATGCCGGGCAGCAGCGCCTGTTGCGCCTGTTCGACGGTGAGATAGACGGTCGCATGCGCCGGGACCGTCAGGATGACGGTCGCCGCCGCAACCGAGCCCAGAAACTGCCATTCCATGCCCAAAACGCCCTCAGACAAAACGCCCTCAGAATTGAATGCCGAAGCCGAGCCGCGCCTCGACCCGCTCGTGCTCGTCGCCATAGATGCGGCCTGCCGCGCGCACCTCCTGCTGATCGGGCGAGTAGGCCTTCGCCACAGGGAGCTGCGGTAGGACCGACAGCGTCACCCAGAATCTTTGGCCGCCGTAATGGAGGTTGGGTCCGAGGAAGAAGGCGGAATGCCCCGGCCGCTGCAGGAAGGCGCCGGCGAATTCGTTGACGTTGCGGAATTCGACCCCGGCGAACCAGTTCTCGGCGAAGCGGCAGGAGAGGCCTGTCGTGAATTCGAGGAAGCTCTCGCGGTTCCACGTCGCGGGCCCGCCCGGCGCCGTCGGGTTGTAGATGTCGACCGCGCTCGCCGAGACGTGCTGCCAATCCTGGAGGAAGGCAAGATTGGTGGCCCAGATGAGCGTATCCTCGAAGAAATCCTCTTGCCCGATGATCCGGTATTCGAGGCTGACCTCGCGCGGGCCGAGCTCGGGTTGGAAAGCGAGGGCGAGGCCGTAGCCGTCGATATAGGGGCTGGTCAGGCGGTACTTCGCCGATAGCGTCACCCCGTCGATGGCGGCCGAGGCGTAGCGGCCGAAGGGATCGACATCGTGCGGGACGAAGGGGCCGCTGGTACGGCCGCCGCTGCTGTCGCGCTCGGCCGTGACGTAATGGCCGTCGAGATAGAGCGCCGCCTGAAGGGCGTCCGTCACGCCGTAATCGACGCCGGCCGAGAGCTGATAGAGCTGGTAGTCGCCCCGCGCCTTGCCGAGGCGGGCGGCGAGCCAATCCTGCTGCTCCCATTTGCCATGCGGCATGGTGTCGGTCGTGTTGATGAAGCCGAAGAGCCGCTCATCGGCCGCGGCCGGACCTGCGAGAAAAAGAATGACGAGAATCGCCCCGAGCTGGGCCAAGACGAGCCGCCAGGCCGCGTGCCCGGCCGGCCGGCGGTCGCGCCGATCGCCGCGGCTGCCGGCGACCGGACGCCGATCCGCCTGCGCGTTCGGCTGCGGACAGCACGCAGACTTGCCGAGAGCGCCGCCCGCAGGCTGCGGCATCGTGACAAACTCCGAGAGTACCCAGACGCGGCGAGTGTCGCGACCGCGAGTGAAATTGTGGTTAATCGCGCACGAGCATCGCCGGAGCGCAGATCCCGAGTAGTCCCTGCCGCTTTTCCGAAGCGTTTGATGTAGATACGTCTTCGGCCGGCCGCCAATTCACCGGCTCGACTGCGGCACGGAGCGGCGGGCTTTTGTTAACTATCAAATTTTATCGAATTCCCCGTCACTATGCTCAATTCCGGCTAAGAATTAACGAGAAGCTTACTGGTTTCTTGGTAGGGAGGACGATCGCGATTCGATCGTCGGAGACCGCCATGACGCCCGCCGTCCCGTCATTTCTTCGCTCCAGCGTCGGGAGAGGCTTCATCATTTTCGCGCTGGCGTGCGGCGTCATGTCGGTCGGGGTCGGGATCGCCTCCTACTATTCGACGCTGTCCTGGTTCCGCGTCAACAAGGGCGAAGAGAAGATCACCGCGGCGAAGCTCGTCGACGCCTTCGTCGCGACCTATACGAAGGAGCGCGCGCAGTTTCTCAAGAGCGAGGCGCCGGTCCCGGCAAGCTTCCGCGCGCAGGCCATCGCCCGCTTCAACGAGGCGCGCGGCAACGAGAGCGCGCTGCGCCTCATCTGGGTCGGGCCGCCGGGCCGCGAGATCGCGACGGCGCCGAGCGACGCGGAGATGACCGCCACGGTCGAGAGCTTCGCCCGCGAGGCGAATCCCCAGCCGGTGACGCGCTTCGTCAAGGTTCACGACACGCTGCTGTTCCGCACGGTCTACCCGTCCGTCGCCAAGCAGCAGGATTGCGTCGACTGTCACAACCGCGTGCAGGTCGGCAAGCCGCAATGGCATCTCAATGACGTGATGGGCGCCTCCGTCCTCGACGTGCCGGCCGGGCCCTTCTTGCGCGAGGCCTTGCATGACTCGGTGCTTACCGGCCTCGCCGTCTTCCTCTTCTCGACGACGATCGGGCTCATCTCCTTCTATCTTCAGTACCGGGAGTTCGCGCGCCGCGCCGCTTCTGAGGCATCGCTCCGCCTGGCGCATCTCGAGATTCGCGGGCTCAACGAAGTGCTGGAGCGTCGCGTCGAAGAGCGCACCGCCGAGCTGCGCGATGCGCAAGAGGCGCTCTTGCGCAAGGAGCGCCTCGCGACGTTGGGACAGCTCACCGCCACCGTCAGCCACGAGCTGCGCAACCCGCTCGGCGTCATCCGCAACACCTTCTACAGCCTTGGCGAAGCGGCGAAGAAGAGCGGCCTCCACCTCGACCGCCAGCTTGAGCGCATCGACCGCAACATCAAGCGGTGCAACAACATCATCACCAAGATGCTCGACTACACGCGGACGCGCGAGCTCGACGCGGCGCCGCGCGTCTTCGATGCCTGGCTCGCCGAGGTGCTCGACGATTACGAATTGCCGCCGGAGATTGCGCTTCGCCGCGAGCTCGGCGCCGGCCCCGTGCAAATCCTGTTCGATCCGGGCCGGCTGCAGCAGGTCGTCGTCAACCTGCTCGACAACGCCCGTGACGCCATCACGGAAGCGGGCGGCGGCAAGCCGGGCGCGCCGGCGGACGCCGTGATCACCATTCGGACGGCGGCCATGGCCGACCGGCTCGAAGTGTCGATCCGCGACACCGGCAAGGGCATTCCGCCGGAGGTGCTGCCGAAGATCTTCGAGCCGCTCTTCAGCACCAAGGGCTTCGGCGTCGGGCTCGGCCTGCCGACCGTGAAGCAGATCGTCGAGCAGCATGGCGGCAGCATCGAGGTCGGAAGCCCGCCCGGCGCCGGTGCCATCGTGACCTTGACCTTCCCGCTGGCGCAGCTCCAGGAGAACGCGGCATGAGCGACGGGCTTCGCGTCTTCATCGTCGATGACGACCGCGATCTCGCGGAGAGCCTCGCCGACCTGCTCGAAGGCAAGGGGCACAGCGTCGAGCTGGCCTTCGACGGCGCGCGGGCGATCGAGATTTTCCGCAGCCGCGATTTCGACATCGTCTTCATGGACGTGAAGATGCCGGGGATGAGCGGCGTCGAGACCTTCTTCGAGTTCCGCCGCATCAAGCCCGATGCCCGCGTCGTGATGATGACCGGCTTCAGCGTCGAGCAGCTCCTCCAGGAAGCGGTCTCGAACGGTGCCCTCGGCGTGCTCCACAAGCCGTTCTCGCCCGACGAGGTGATGGCGATGCTGGAGCAGGTGAAGCCGCAGGGAATCGTGCTCGTCGCCGACGACAATCCCGATTTCGCCCAGAGCATCGAGCCGGTGCTGGGCGAGCGCGGCTACCGCGTCGCCGTCGCCCGCACCGGCCAGGACGCCTTGGACCGCGTGCTCGCCGGCGGCATCGACTGCCTCATTCTCGACCTGCGCCTGCCGGTCCTCAACGGCCTCGAAGTGTATCTCAGCCTCAAGAAGGCCGGGCGCGCCGTCCCCACCATCATCGTCACCGGCTATGCCGAGGAGGAGAAAGAGAGCCTCGCCGTGCTGCGGCCGATGGCCGAGGCGGTGTTGATGAAGCCCTTCGATCCGACGCTCCTCCTGGAGCGGATCGACAGCGCGCGGCGGTCGGCCGCCTGAATGGATTGGTGAGGCGCCATGGTGCCCGGCAGCGAGATCGCCCGCCGCGTTCTCATCGTCGACGACGACGTCGATTTCGCCGAATCCCTCAGCGACATCCTGACGCCGCACGGCTACACGATCGCCATGGCGGCGACGCCGGCGGAGGCGCATGAGGCGCTGCGGCACTTCGACCCGCAGGTGGCGCTCGTCGATGTCCGCCTCGGCACCACCAACGGCGCCCGCCTCATCTCCGATCTGAAGCGGAGCCTGCCCGCGCTCACCTGCATCATGATGACGGCGCATGCCGAGATCGGCTCGGCGATCGAGGCCCTGCGCAGCGGCGCCTACGACTACCTCATCAAATCGATCGATCCGCAGGAGCCGCTGGCGGCGCTCGAGCGCTGCTTCGAGCGGCTGCAGCTCCAGCGCGACTTCAAGCTCGCCTATGAGGAGCTGCTCGTCGCCAAGGAGGAGGCGGAGGCGGCCAACCGCGCCAAGTCGGAGTTCCTGGCAACGATGAGCCACGAGCTCAGAACGCCGCTCAACGCCATCATCGGCTTTTCCGAGCTCCTGAAGGACGAGAGGCTGGGGCCGCGCGATCCGGCGCGTCTGCGCGCCTATGCCCAGGACATCCACGACAGCGGCCGCCACCTCCTCGAGGTCATCAACGACATCCTCGACCTCTCCAAGGCGGAATCGGGCAAGCTCACCCTCACCGAGGAGGAGCTGGACCCGGCCACCATCATCGATGCCGTGGTCCGGGCGATGAAGCCGCAGGCCGATGCCGGCGGCCTCACCCTCACGGCCGCCATTCCCGCGCCCCTTCCCCGGCTCTGGGTCGATGCGCGGATCTTCCGGCAGATCCTGCTCAACCTCGTCTCCAACGCCGTCAAATTCACCGGGCCGGGCGGGCTGGTCGAGATCGAGGCCCGCTGCGATGCGCAGGGCCGCTTCATCGCCACGGTGCGCGACACCGGGATCGGCATGGCCCCCGACGACATCCCGAAGGCGTTCGAGCCCTTCCGACAGATCGACAACCACCTCAGCCGCAAATACGAGGGGACCGGCCTCGGCCTGCCGCTGGTGAAAGCGATGGTGGCGGCCCATTCGGGAACGCTCGACTTGACGAGCGAGCTCAGCGCCGGCACCACCGTCACGGTGACATTCCCGGCCTCGCGCGTCCTCGCCGTCCCTGCCCTCGTCGATTTCGGCGGCGCGTGACGGCGCCGGCGCTCGCCTCGTCTACCAGCGGAAGGTGCGGCAGAGCTCGCGCAGGTCGCCGCCGATGATGGGATCGCCGGCGGCGCCTGGATCGAGGGGACCGACCTCGATGACGGCGACGCCGGCGCCGATGAACTGCCGCGCCGCGTCGATGGCATGGGCGCGGCTCGGCAGCGGCGCCCATTTGGGCCGCTCATCCTCTGTGAACAGGACGTACCATCGATCCATCGCGGCGCGCGCTCCGGCTTCGCGCCGCGCGACGCAAGAACCGGGCCATTCAGGAAAGATTCACCATTCCAGCGGCTTGGCATGAGGGCCGGCGGCGGCGCGGCGCGTTTTGTAAAGCTTTCCGACACTGGAGGAAGGGGACGGCGACCAACGGCGCGTGCGTCCGCGCCCGCGCCGCGCTAGCATGCGCCGGCTTCCCGCCGCCAACGCTCCAGCGAGGCCGCCCATGTTCGAGACGACGATCGCCGGCAGCCTGCCGAAACCCTTCTGGCTCGCGACGCCGCGGATGCTGTGGGCGCCCTGGGCGCAGGAGGGGGAAGCGCTCGCCGAGGCGAAGCGCGACGCCACCCTTCTCGCGCTCAAAGAGCAGGAGGATGCCGGCATCGACATCGTCACCGATGGCGAGCAGTCGCGCCACCATTTCGTCCACGGATTTCTGGAACGCCTCGACGGCATCGATTCCGCCCACAAGGTGCGCATGGGGATTCGCGACAACCGCTACGAGGCCGAGTGCCCGCGCATCATCGGCCCGCTGCGGCGCAAGGGTCCGGTGCATGCCGAGGAGGCGGCGTTCGCCCGCGCCCGCACGCGCCGCCGCCTCAAATTCACCCTGCCGGGGCCGATGACCATCGCCGACACCGTCGCCGATTCGCATTACGGCCGCCGCGCCGACCTCGCCATGGCCTTCGCCGCCTTGCTCAACGACGAGGCGCGCGAGCTCGCCGCCGCCGGGATCGACGTCATCCAGTTCGACGAGCCGGCCTTCAACGTCTATATGCGCGAGGTGCGCGATTGGGGCATCGCGGCGCTGCACCGCGCCGCCGAGGGCCTCGCCTGCAAGACCGCGGTCCACATCTGCTATGGCTACGGCATCAAGGCCAATATCGAATGGAAGGCCACATTGGGCGGCGAATGGCGGCAATACGAGGAGATCTTCCCGGCCCTCGCCGAAAGCCGTATCGACCAGGTGTCGCTCGAATGCGCCAATTCACGCGTGCCGCCCGAGCTGATGCGCCTCCTCGACGGCAAGGACGTGCTGGTCGGCGCCATCGACGTCGCGACCGACCGCATCGAGACGCCCGAGGCGGTCGCCGCCACTCTGCGCGGCGCGCTGGAGCATGTCGCGGCGGAGAGGCTCTTTCCGTGCACCAACTGCGGCATGGCGCCGCTCGACCGCGCCGTCGCGCGCGGCAAGCTGAAGGCGCTCGCCGAGGGCGCAGCGCTGTTGCGGCGCGAGACGCGGCGGGGGTGACCCGCGAGGGGCTCAGTCGGCGAGCGGCGCTGCCGCCAGCATGCGCGCGGCCCGGCCGATGAGGCCGAGGCCGAGCAGGATGAGCGCGACGGCGAGGAGATGGCCGAGGAGCGGCGGCAGCTCCGCGATATTCCATAGCGCGGCGGGAGGCGCCGACGTTCCGGCGGCGATGCTGCCGAGCGATACCCCGGTGACGAGCGGCAGCCCCCAGAGGGCGAGCGTTCCGATCGCGAGATTGGCGCCGAGCAGGCCGAGCGCATGGGCCTTGAGGCTCGGCGGCACTCGGACGGGCTTCAGCGGCGTATTGGCGTTCATGAGGCGGCTCGTATCCTCGAATGACGCGCGATCTTCGCGCGATTGGCCGCTGCGGGCTGTGATGCGGGTCACACAGTGCGAAAGCAAGAGATCGTGGCGGCGCGGCTGGGGGTGACGCCGCCACGATCTCCGCGGCCGGCCGCCGCCCGGGAGGGGCGTGAGGCGGCGGCTTCTCTTGAATACGCGCCGACGCATCGCGGCATCCCCGCGCCGGGCGGCGAATGGCGCATCTGCCGCGGCGGCGACGGTGCCGGGGGCAAGGCTCAGCTCGATGGATGACCTCGGGAGCGCAATCGTGCCGCGCGAGACGACGGAATGGCGGATCATCGGCCTTGCCGTCGCCGCCGGCATCGTCGGCGCCTTTCAGATCGGCAAGGCGGCGATCGCCTTGCCCGCGCTGCGCGCCGATCTCGGCCTCGGCCTCGCCGCCGCCGGCTGGATCCTCTCGGTCTTCAACCTGATCGGCGTCCTCGCCGGCATGCCGCTCGGCGCCGTCATCGGCCGCCTCGGTGACCGGCGCATGCTGCTCGCCGGCCTCGCGCTGATCGCGGCCGCGAGCCTCTTCGGGGCGATGGCGCCCGGCGCCGCCCTTCTCCTCGCGACGCGGATCGTCGAGGGGCTGGGCTTTCTCGTCATCGTCATCGCGGCGCCGACGCTCATCGCCCGCGCCGCTCGCCCGGCCGACCTCAAACTCGCCTTCGGCATCTGGGGCGCCTATATGCCGACGGGCCAGGCGCTGATGATCATCGCGGCGCCCTTCCTCATCGCGCCTTTCGGCTGGCGCGGCCTCTGGACCGCCAATGCGGCCCTCGCCCTTCTCTTCGCCATCGTCATGGCGCGGGCGACGCGCGGGTTTCCGCCTCTGCGCCAGCCGCCGCGCATCGATCTGGGCGGCGATCTGCGCCGGACCGCAACAGCGCCGGGCCCGCTCATCCTCGCCGCCATTTTCGCCTGCTATTCGGCGCAATACCTCGCCGTCATGGGCTTCTTGCCGACCCTGCTCATCGAAGAGGACGGTCTCGCGCCGGCGGTGGCGGGCGTCGTCGCCGCGATCGCCATCGGCGCCAATGGAATCGGCAATCTCGCCGCCGGCATCCTCCTCCGCCGCGGCGTCGCCCGCGCGCCTCTTATCGCCCTCGCCACGGCGGCGATGTTCGCGGCGGCGCTCGGCATCTTTCTCTGGGCGCCGCCGCTGTGGGCGAGCTACGCGCTCTATCTCGCCTTCGCCACGCTGGGCGGGATGCTGCCGGCCTCGGTGCTCGGCGCCGCGCCCGCCCACGCGCCGGCGCCGCATCTCGTCCCGGCGACGAACGGCCTCCTCGTCCAGGGATCGAATCTGGGCCAGGTGATCGGCCCCCCGGCGATCGGCGCGCTCGCCGCCGCCTGGGGCTGGGGCTGGTCGCCGCTCCTGCTGGCGCCGGCGGCGGCGGGCGCCCTCGCCCTGGCGGCGCTGCTCCGCCGCCAGGAAGGCGCGCGCCCGTGACGAGCCTCTGTCAGCCGGATCTCGCCGCCGGGCGGAGGAGAAGGAGATAGGCGAGGGCGGCGGCCAGCGCGCCGCCGGCGATCCCGGACGCCATCGCCACCGGCGTCCCGTCGTAGAAGCGGTTGACGAGATAGCCGACAAGGCTGCCCGCCGCCATCTGCGCGCTGCCGAGGAGCGAGGAGGCGACCCCCGCCATGCGCGGCAGCGGCTCCATCGCCGCAGCGGTGGCGTTGGGAATGACGAGGCCCATGCCGAAGACGAAGACCATCATCGGCGCGATGATCCCCGGCACGCTCGGCGCGGCGAGGGCGAGGGCGAGCAGGATAAGGCCGCCGCCGACATTGAGGAGAAGCCCCCAGCGCAGGATTCGCTGCGGCGCGAGGCAGCGGAGAAGGCGGGCGTTCACCATCGCGCCCAGCATGAAGGCGAGGGCGGTGATGCCGAAGAGGACGCCGTAGATCTGGCTCGGCACTCCCAACGCCTCGATGAAGACGAAGGACGAGCCGGAGATGTAGGAGAAGAGGCCGGAGAAGACGCCGCAGATGACGAGGAGGGAGCCGAGGCAGGTGCGGTGCGTCAGGAACCGGCTCCAATTGCCGAGCAGCACGAAGGGGCGCAAGGCCGAAGCGTCGCGGTATTTGCTGGACTCGCCGAACTGCGCCAGGGTGGCGAAGAAAATGGCGAGGCCGCAGGCCGTGAGCACGAAGAAGATCGAGCGCCAATCGGCGAGGTTCAGCAGATAGCCGCCGATCATCGGCGCGAGCAGCGGCGCCAGCGCCACCACCTGCGTGATGTGCGAGAGGATCTGCGCGCCGCGCTCGGTGTGGAACTCGTCGCGCACGATCGCCGGCCCCATGACGCGGCCGACGCAGCCGCCGACGCCCTGCACGAGACGGAAGAGGACGAGCGCCTCGATGGACGCGCTGAGCGCGCAGCCGAGGCCGCCCAGCGTATAGATCGCGAGCCCGCCGAGCAGCACCGGGCGGCGGCCGAAGCGGTCGGAGAGCGGGCCGTAGAGGAGCTGTCCCAGGGCGAAGCCGGCGAGGAAGAGGCTGAGCGTCAGCTGCGCCGCGTCGGGCGTCGTGGCGAAGACCGCAGTGAGGCGCGGCAGCGCCGGCAGGCTCATATCGACCGAGAGCGCGGTGAGGCCGCTCAGGGCGCCGAGCAGGATCGTGAAGGCGCGCGAACCGGGGGCGAGCATCGGCGAATTCGGGCGAGATGGCGCGGGTCCCGCCGTGCCGCCGAGGCCGGCAGCTGCGGAGCCCGGCAGCTGCGGAGCGCGCCTCAATAGCCCGGCGGGCCCGTCCGGCGCAAGCCGCGCCCGCGAGCGAAAAAAATCGCCCCGCATCCTTGGGGGGAAATGGATGCGGGGCGAGGAGACAAGCTACAGCAGCCTGCTGGGACTGCGCCTGGTGAACACGGAGGGTTGAAAAGGGTTCCAAAAAATTTTGCGTTTGCGGTCGCGCGCTCCGGGCGAGAGGCCGCGGCCGCCCGGCCTCCCGTCACAAGGCGTAGGCGGCGAAGATCGGATCGACGCTGCCGCCCCAGCGTCCGGCGAAATCGTCGAGCATGGTTTCGGCAAGCGTGCGGCCGCTTTCGGCGGCGCTCTGCAGCGCTTCGAGATAGCGCCTCTCGTCCTGCCCGCCGCACAGCCGCCGGCGGCGGCGCAAGCCGCCTTCGGCGATGGCGAGCACCTCGCCGGCAAGGGCGCGCAGCTTGCGGCCGCGGAACAGCGTCTGCAGCGCCTGGCGCGGGACTTCGGCCCGCAACTGCTCATGCTCGGCCGCCGTCCAGTCGGAAACGAGCGCGCTCGCCGCCTCGAGCGCCGTCTCATCGTAGAGAAGACCGGTCCACAAGGCCGGCAGGGCGCAGAGATAGGCGAAGGGGCCGCTATCGGCGCCGCGCATTTCGAGGAAGCGCTTGAGGCGCACTTCGGGAAAGGCGGTGGTGAGATGGTCGCTCCAATCGCCGATTCCCGGCCGCTCGCCGGGCAGCGCCGGCAGGCGGCCCGCCATGAAGTCGCGGAAGGACTGGCCGGCGGCGTCGATATACCGGCCGTTGCGGTAGACGAAGTACATCGGCATGTCGAGGAGGTAGTCGACATAGCGCTCGAAGCCGAAACCGGGCTCGAAGACGAAGGGCAGGATGCCGCAGCGGTCGGGATCGACATCGGTCCAGACATGGCTGCGGTAGCTGAGATAGCCCGCGGGCTTGCCGTCGCGGAAGGGCGACGCGGCGAAGAGCGCCGTCGCCACGGGCTGAAGCGCGAGGGCGACGCGGAACTTGCGCACCATGTCGGCTTCCGAGGCGAAGTCGAGATTGACCTGCACGGTGCAGGTCCGCAGCATCATGTCGTGCCCGAGCCCGCCGCGCTTCGGCATGTAGTCGCGCATGATCGCGTAGCGGCCCTTCGGCATCCACGAGATGTCCTCGCGCCGCCATTTCGGATTGAACCCCATGGCGAGCATGCCGCAGCCGAGCTCGCGCGTCACGGCGCGCGCCTCGTCGAGATGCGTGCCGATCTCGGCCGCGGTCTCGTGGATGTCTTCGAGCGGCGCGCCCGAGAGCTCGAATTGGCCTCCGGGCTCCAGCGAGATCGAGGCGCGGCCCCGCGACAGGGCGATCGGATTGCCATTCTCGAGGACCGGCGTCCAGCCGAAGCGGGTCAGGCCTTCGAGGAGAGCGCGGATGCCGTCCGGCCCCTCATAGGGAACCTGGCGGAGATCGGATTTGCGGAAGACGAATTTCTCGTGCTCGGTGCCGATGCGCCAGCTCTCGCGCGGCTTGCAGCCGGCGGCCAGGTACTCCACGAGCTGCCGCTTGCTCGTGATCGGCTCGCCGCTCGAAGTCGGGGGCGCGGACATGGGCGGGCGTCTTCTCCTGGCTCAGCGATGCGGCGAGAGGGCGGCCGGCGCGCGGCGGAGCCGCGCCTGGCGCCAGTCCCCGGCAAGGGCCTGGAACACGGCTAACGCCGCGAGCGCCGCCGTGTCGGCACGCAGCACCCGCGGGCCGAGCCCGACGGGCTTAACAAAAGGAAGTTTTGTGAGGGCGTCAAGTTCCGAGTCCGTGAAGCCGCCCTCGGGGCCGGTCAGCATCGCCGCCCCCGCCGGCGGCGGCGCAAAGCCGGCCAGCACCGTGCCGATGCCAGGCGCGGCGCCGCTTTCATCGCAGAGGAAGAGCGGCCGGCCGGCCGGCCAGTCCGCGAGGAGCGCGGGGAGGCCGCGCGGCTCGTGGAGGACGGGGACGGTCAGCCGCTCGCTTTGCTCGGCGGCCTCGACCGCATGCGCGCGCAGGCGCTCGCGGTTGATCCGCTCGACGACGGTGCGCTCGGTCGCGACCGGCGTCAGCGAGGCGACGCCGAGCTCCGTCGCCTTCTCGACGAGGTAATCGATGCGCGCCCGCTTCACCGGCGCGAAGACGAGGTGAAGCGGGGATTCCGCCTCCTGCGCCCGGAGACGGCGGCGGAGGCGCACGCGGCAGCGCCCTTTCCCGATCGCCGCGATTTGGCCTTCCCACTCGCCGTGCCGGCCGTTGAAGAGGGCGACGGCATCGCCTGCGGCGCGGCGCAGCACCGTCCCGAGGTAATGCGCCTGCCCGTCCGCGAGATCGAAAACGAGGTCCTCGGCGAGGTCGGCATCGACGAAGAGGCGCGGCGGGGACATGGCCGAGCTTATCGCGTCCGGCCGCACCCGCTTCAAATGCCCTCTCTTCATGGGCCGATAAGGAAAAGTAATGGACCTGCGGCGCGCGCCGCGGCGCGAAGCGTCAAGAAACGCCGTTCAGCAACCATCTTTTCGCGGCCTTGACGGGCCGGGGCCGCGAAATGGGGTCGTCACGCTCACTCCCGCGGCTCGACATCGAGCCGGGCGGCAATGCCCTCGAGTTGCGGCGCCGGCGGCGGGTAGCGGCGCAGCACGAGCGGATCGTGGCCGGGGATGATGTGGCGCGGGCTGTCGGCGAGCTGCTGCAGCCGGCGCCAGCCTTCGATCATTTCGCCGACATGATAGACGATGGGGAAGGGGCGCTGCTCTTCCATATTGGCGTAGAGATGCGCCGCGTCCGAGGCGAGGACGACCCAGCCCCGCTTCGTCCACACCCGCACCGCCTGCAGCCCCATCGTGTGCCCGCCGATATGGTGCAGGGAGAGGCCGGGCCCGATCTCCTCGTCGCCGTCATGGAAGGCGACGCGGCCCTTATAGGCCGCGCGGACGAGGCCGACGACATCCTCCACCCCATAGGCCTGGCCGAAGCACGCTTGCGCCATATGGCGGCCCGTCGCATAGGCCATCTCCTTGTCCTGGAGATGGAAATTCGCCTTCGGGAAGAGCTCGCAATTACCGACATGGTCGTAGTGGAGATGCGTCAGCACGACATCGGGCACCGTCGCGGCGTCGACCTCGAGGAGGCGCAGCCCGTCGACCGGATTGCGGATGAGCTCGCGCTGGCGCGCCTTCGCCGTCGCCGCGTTGAAGCCGAGATCGACGACGACGAGCCGGCCGTTGCCGCGCACCAGCCAGACATAGAAATCGAGCGGCATCGGCCCGTCATGCGGATCGCCGCCGAGGAAGTTGGCGCTGGCATTCCGCTCGTGATGGGCATATTTGACGGCGAAGACCTCGTAGGGCTCTGCCGCCGGCCGGCCGAAGGCGCTCATCGCTTCTCTCCTTGCAGGCTTTCGAGGTAGCGGACGATCTCGGTATGGTCGGCGCCGCCGCCGAGCGCGTGCTCGGCCGCGTCCCACAGCGTGGCGCAGGCTTCGCCGAGCGGCGCAGCGCTCGCTGTCGCCCGCGCCGTCTCGACGGCGATGCGCAGATCCTTCGCCATATGGCCGAGGCTGAAGCCGGCATCGAAGCGGCGCGACAGGATGAATTGCGTGAATTTGTTCTCGGTGCTGTTGTTGCGGCCGGTCGAGGCGTTGAGAATCGCGACCATGGTCGCGGGTTCGAGGCCGAAGCGCTTGCCGATGAGGAGGGCTTCGGCCGCTGCCGCGAGGCCCGCCGCCGAGACGTAGTTGTTGAGCGCCTTCATCGCATGGCCCGAGCCGAGCGGGCCGGTGGCGAAAATCCGGGTGCCGAGCGCGCCGAGGATCGGCCGCGCCCGCTCGACGAGCGCCGCATCGCCGCCGGCCATGATGGCGAGCGAGCCGTCCGCCGCCCGCTTGACGCCGCCCGAGACCGGCGCGTCGATGAGGCCGATCCCGCGCTTCGCGAGGCGGGCGCCGAGCGCGCGCGTGCCCGTCGGCGCCGAGGAGCTCATATCGACGACGAGCGCGCCTTCAGCGAGCCCCGCCGCGACGCTGTCGCCGCCCGCGCCGCTCCCGAGGATCACCTCGGCCACGATCTGCCCGTCAGGCAGCATGGTGATGACGACGTCGCTGAGCCGGCCGAGCTCGGCGAGCGAGGCCGGGAGCGTCGCCTTGACGCCGAAGCCGGCGAGCCGCGCCGGCTCGGCATCGGCGACCGCGAGGCTGTAGCCGGCGGCGATGAGACGGCTCGCCATCGGCCGCCCCATATTGCCGAGGCCGATAAAGCCGATGCGCGGCTTTGCCGTCACGGGGAGGCGCGCCGCGGACTCAGCGCGGCTTCTTGCCGTCGATCTCGTCGAAGACTTCCCGCGCCGTGCGGAACGCGTCGACGGCGGCGGGGACACCGCAATAGACGCCGGCCTGGAGGAAGACCTCGACGATCTCCTCGCGCGTCACGCCGTTGTTGAGCGCGCCCCGCACATGCAGCTTCACCTCATGCGGCCGGTTGAGCGCCGTCAGCATGGCGAGGTTGAGGAGGCTCCGCGTCTTGCGCGGCAGGCCCGGCCGCGTCCAGATGCCGCCCCAGCAATATTCGGTGACGAAATCCTGCAGCGGCCGGTTGAAGGTGTCGGCATTGGCGATCGCGCGGTCGACATAATCGGCGCCCAGCACCTCGCGCCGGACCTTAAGCCCCTTCTCGTAAAGATCCTTGTCCACGCGCCGCCTCCACTTCCGTTGTCGCTCGATCCGAGGCCGCCATGCTGGGTCGGCGCCGCGGCTCGGATCAAGAAGATTCTGGCGCGGGCGAGAAGCGGGAGTTCAACTTCCGGCGAGAGTCATGCCGTCGATGCGCAGCGTCGGAGCGTCGCTTCCCGTCTTGAATTCGAGATCGTCGGCGGCGGCGAGATGGAGGAACATCTCTTTGAGATTGCCGGCGATGGTGACCTCGCTCACCGGATAGGCGAGCTCGCCCTTCTCGATCCAAAAGCCGGCGGCGCCGCGGCTGTAATCGCCGGTGACGCCGTTGACGCCGAAGCCCATGAGCTCGGTCACGTAAAAGCCCTCGCCGATGTCGGCGAGGAGGGTCTCGCGCGTGACCTTCCCCGGCTCGAGCCAGAGGTTGGTCGGCGCCGGCGTCGGCGGCGAGGAGGTGCCGCGCGCCGCATGGCCGGTCGTGGCGAGGCCGAGCTGGCGGGCCGAGCGGAGGTCGAGGAGCCAGGTCGTCAGCACCCCGTCATCGACGAGGGCGCGCCGGCGATTGGCGATGCCTTCGCCGTCGAAGGGCTTGGAGCGGAGGCCGCGGCGGCGGTGCGGATCGTCGATGATGGTGATCCCTTCGGCGAAGATGCGCTGGCCGAGCTTGTCTTTCAGAAAGCTGGTGCCGCGCGCGATGGCCGGGCCGCTGATGGCGCCGATGAGATGGCCGAGAAGGCTGCGCGCGACGCGCGGATCGAAGACGATCGGAACCTGGCGGGTCGCGACCTTGCGGGCGCCGAGGCGGCGGACGGCGCGCTCGCCGGCGCTCTTGCCGATCGCGGCGGGATCGGCGAGGTCCGCCGCCCAGGTGGCGCTCGAGAAGTCGTAGTCGCGCTCCATGCCGGCGCCGGAGCCGGCGAGCACCGCGGCGCTGACGCTGTGGCCCGAGCCGGAATGGGCGCCGGCGAAGCCGTTCGAGGCGGCCAAGGCGACGAAGCCGCGATTCCAGCCGGCCTCGGCGCCTTCGGAATTGGTGACGCCCGGAACGGCGAGCGCCGCCTCCTCCGCCGCCTTCGCCCGCGCGATCAGCAGGGCGGCCGATGGCTCCTCCGGGTCTTCCCCTTCGAGATCGGGCCAGTCATGCGCCAGCTCCTCCGGCGCCGCCAGGCCGCAGAACGGGTCCTCGGGCACGGCGCGCGCCATGGCGATCGCGCGATCGACGAGCTCGGAGAGCGCCGCCGAGGAGCGGTCGTTCGAGGAGGCGATCGCCTGCCGCTTGCCGAAGAAGACGCGCAGCCCGAGATCGTAATGCTCGGAGCGCTCCAGCTTCTCGGTCTTCCCGAGGCGCTGGGCATGCGACATCGAGACGCCCTCGAAGAGCACGGCGTCGGCGGCATCGGCCCCGGCCTTGCGGGCGCGGGCGATGAGGTCGCGGAGGAGGTTGAGGGCGTCGGCATCCTGCGGCATCCGGGCATCCCGCTCGCTCGAGTGAAAGCTGCCCAATTAGATAGGGCAGCAGGGCGCCGTTTGCCCGGACTATCGCCGGCTGCGCACCCTTCGCGCGGCGAGCTCGGCCGCAAGCTCTTAGCCGTAAGCTGGAAGCCCTCAGCGGGCTTACAGCTTAAAGCTCATGGCTTAGAGCCAAATCGGGAACACCGTGCCGCCGGCCGCGCGAAGCGGCCAGCCCTCTGCGCCCGTCGCCTAGTGGAAGAGCTTCAGCGCGTTGGCCCCGGTCTCGATGACCCCCCAGAGGAGGGGGATGCCGACGAAGAGCCAGGCGACGACGAGGCGCCCGGTGTAATTGCCTGCCGATCCGCCGCTCATGCCGTCTTCTCCTGCACGCGCATATGGTGACGCTGGTGAACCGCCGTCATGAAGAAATTGCAGAGGAAGCCGATGACGAGCAGGCCCGCCATGACATACATGGTGACGTTATAGGCCTGCGCCTTCGGCACGCCGCTGTCGATCTGGTATTCCCGCATGTAGTTGACGATGACGGGGCCGAAGACGCCGGCCGCCGACCAGGCCGTCAGCAGGCGGCCATGGATGGCGCCGACATGCATCGTGCCGAAGACGTCGCGCAGATAGGCCGGGATCGTCGAGAAGCCGCCGCCATACATGCTGATGATGATGAGAAAGCAGATGACGAAGAGCGACACGCTGCCGACGCTGCCTGTCTTCGGCACCAGCGAATAGAGGAGAATGCCGAGCAGGAAGAAGACGAAATAGGTGTTGCGCCGGCCGATATAGTCGGAGAGCGAGGCCCAGAAGAAGCGGCCGCCCATATTGAAGAGGCTCATGAGTCCGACGAAGCCGGCGGCGGCGAGCGGCGTCACGCGGCCCGGGAACATCTCCTGGCTCATCGCCGAGGCCTGGCCCAGCACGCCGATGCCGGCCGTCACATTGAGGCACAGCACCCACCAGAGAAGATAGAATTGCGGCGTCTTCAGCGCCGTGTCGACATCGACATTCTCGGTCGTGACCAGCTTCTTCGGCTCGCTCGGCGCGACATAGCCGGCCGGCTTCCAGCCCGGTGCCGGCAGGCGCACGGTGAAGACGCCGAACATCATGAAGGCGAAATAGATGATGCCCATGACGAGGAAGGTCGGGGCGACGCCGACCGATGTACTGCTGGAGAAGGCCCGCATCAGGAAGACCGAGAGCGGCGAGGCGATGAAGGCGCCGCCGCCGAAGCCCATGATGGCCATGCCCGTCGCCATGCCGGGGCGGTCGGGAAACCATTTGATGAGGGTCGAGACCGGCGAGATGTAGCCGATGCCGAGGCCGCAGCCGCCGATGACGCCGTAGCCGAGATAGATGAGCCAGATATTGTGAATGGAGGCGCCGAAGGCGGAGATGACGAAGCCGCCGCCGAAGCAGCAGGCGGCGACGAACATCGCCTTGCGCGGCCCCACCTCTTCGAGCCAGCGCCCGGCGGCCGCCGCCGAGAGGCCGAGGAAGACGATGGCGAGGGTGAAGATCCAGCCGAGTTCGGTCAGCTTCCAGTCGCCCGGCGCCGATTGGGTGATGCCGATGAGCTTCGTCATCGGCAGGTTGAAAACGCTGAAGGCGTAAGCCTGTCCGATGCAGAGATGGATCGCCAGCGCCGCCGGCGGGATGAGCCAACGATTGTAATCGTGGGGCGCGATGATCCGTTGCTTGTCGAGCAATCCAGCCACTGATCGACCTCCCTCGTGCACAACATGGGGCGCGCCCCGCGCGAGGCGGCGAATGCCGGCCGGGGCGCTTCTTTGTTATTTGAACAATTGCAACAGAAGATATGCGCAGGCACAAATGGTTGGCAACATCAACTTGCGATCGAGCGTGGTGATCTCGGGGCAACATCCCGCGACGTCCGGACAAATTGCCGTGAGGCATTCGGCCTCTTTAATTTTGTCAATTTTCGACGCGCGGCTTCACTTCCAGATGGGCTTGCCCGAGCCCGGGAGGCCATAGCTCGCCCATTTCGCCGTCACCTCGGCGATGATCTCGTCGCTCATGCGGAGCTGCCTGCCCCATTCGCGCGCCGTCTCGGGCGGTCCTTTGTTCGTGGCATCGAGGCCGATCTTGCCGCCCAGCCCCGATTGCGGCGAGGCGAAATCGAGATAGTCGATGGGGGTGCGCTCGATGAGCGTCGTGTCGCGCACCGGATCCATGCGCGTCGCCACCGCCCACATGACGTCCTTCCAGTCGCGGGCGTCGATGTCGTCATCGACGACGATGACGAATTTCGTATAGACAAACTGCCGCAGGAAGGACCAGACGCCCATCATCACGCGCTTGGCATGGCCGGGATAGGCCTTGCGGATGGCGACGACGGCGATGCGGTAGGAGCAGCCCTCGGGCGGCAGCCAGAAATCGACGATCTCGGGAAATTGCTGCTGGAGGAGGGGAATGAAGACCTCGTTCAAGGCCGCGCCCAGGACCGAGGGCTCGTCGGGCGGGCGGCCGGTGAAGGTCGACAGATAGATGGGATCGCGCCGCATGGTGACGGCGGAGATGCGGAAGACGGGGAAGCGCTCGACGGCGTTGTAATAGCCGGTGTGGTCGCCATAGGGGCCTTCATCGCCGTATTCCTCGAGCGACACATGGCCTTCGAGCACGATCTCTGCCTGCGCCGGCACGTTGAGCGGGATGGTGCGGCACGGGACGAGCTCCACCTTGCGCCCGCGCAGCAGCCCGGCGAATTGGTATTCGGAGAGCGTGTCCGGGACCGGCGTCACCGCGGCGAGGATGGTCCCGGGATCGGCGCCGATGACGGCCGCCGCGGGCAACGGGTCCGAGCGCTCCGCCGCCCAGCGCCGGTGGTGCTGGGCGCCGCCGCGGTGCTTCAGCCAGCGCATCAGGGTCGTGTCGCGCCCGGTCACCTGCATACGGTAGATGCCGAGATTGTAGCCGTCCTCGCGGCCGCGGCCGGCGCCCTTGGTGACGACGAGCGGCCAGGTGATGAGCGGCGCCGGCTCGCCCGGCCAGCAGGTCTGGATCGGGAGGGCGGCGAGGTCGATGTCCTTGCCTTGCAGCACGACTTCCTGGCAGGGCGCCGACGCCACCACCTTCGGCTTCATCGCCATCACCGTCTTCAAGAGCGGCAGCATGTCGAGCGCCTCGCGCCAGCCGCCGGGAGGCTCCGGCTGCTTCAGGAAGGCAAGGGTCTCGCCGATCTCGCGGAGCTGATGCGGCGCCCGCTCCATGCCGAGGGCGACGCGCTCCACCGTGCCGAAGAGGTTGACGAGGACCGGCATCGGATAGCGCCCGCCATCCGCGCGCACGACATTCTCGAAGAGGACGGCGGGCCCGCCCTCGGCGAGGAGCCGCGTCTGGATCTCGGTCATTTCGAGATAAGGCGAGACCGGTGCCGCGACGCGGCGCAGCAGCCCCGCCGCTTCGAGGCGGGCGATGAAGTCGCGGAGGCTCGCATAGGGCATTGGCGGCCGCGTCAGGCGTGTTCGAGGCTCGCCGGCGCTTCCTCCTCGATCTGGAGGGCATCGTTGAAGCGGTTGAAAAAGCCGCAGAGAGCGATGCGCAGCGTCAATTGCACGATCTGCGATTCATCGAAATGCCGGCGCAGCCGCTCGAACATCTCGTCGCGGATGCGGTTCGCGTTGCGGGTGACGGCAACAGCGTATTCGACGACGAGGCGGTCGGTCTCGTCCAGTTCGGGATGACCCTCATAGTCGAGCAGCCGGTCGACGCCCGCCGCCGAGAGGCCCTCGACCATCAGCATCGGCCGGTGATGGGCGACGCAGTAATGGCATTCGTTGAGCTTCGAGACGGCGACGAGAGCGAGTTCGAGATGGCGCCGCTTCAAGCCGCCGCTCGCGCGCATTTCGAGCAGCAGCCCCATCAAATGCGTCACCGCCGGCGGATAATGGGCGAAGACCGCGACCTGGTTGCGGAAGGGGCCGTATTGGGCGGTGAAGCGCTCATAGATTGCCCGCGCCTCCGCCGGCAGCTCCTCGGCCCCGATATCGCGCACCCGCGCCATGTTGGCTCTCCTCGATGGGGTTGAGATTATCGCAACCTTTCGGGCGTACTATGAGGAGCGGGGGGCATTGCAGCAAGCGCGCCGCACGGGGGCGCGGGACGGATGGAGCACGGGGCATGCGCTATTGGGTCGTGGGCGGCGAATACAAGGATGCGAGCTTCGCCGAGCTGGCGCCGGGCAGGACGATGGAGCGCCACGGCCCGTTCGCCAGCTACGAGGAGGCGCACAAGGTCTGGGCGTCGCGCGCCTGGGCCACCGTCGACAGCGCCCTGACGCGCTTCCGCATCATCAGCGAGGAGAGCGCGGCGGCGTAGCGGCGACTAGGGACCCATCCGCCATACCACCGCCTCGCGGCTGTCGCGATCCTCGAGCTCGCGGCTCGTCGGCACGGTGTAGCGCGCGATTTCCTCGAGGCCCGAGCGCGGCAGGTAGGCGCGGCCGGGATCGCCGAGGAGAACGGCGGCGCCGCCCGCGGCGAGGCGGCGCAGCCAGGCCGTCAGGCGCTCGGCGAGCGGCCGCTCGTAGCAGAGATCGCCGACGAGGACCGTGTCCCATTGACCGTCGCTGCCGATGAGGTCGCGCGTTTCGACCGCGACCCTGACCCCGTTGCCGGCCGCGTTGAGCGCGATGGCGGCAGCGGCGACCGGGTCGATCTCGGCGGCGCAGGCCGCCTCCGCGCCCGCCCGCGCCGCGGCGATGGCGACGAGGCCGGAGCCGGCCCCGACATCGAGGACCCGCCGCCCGGCGACGATCGCCGGGTGGTCGAGAACGTGCCGCGCCAGCGCCTGGCCGCCCGCCCAGGCGAAGGCCCAGAAGGGCGGCGGCAGGTTGCGCGCGGCGAGGCTGTCCTCGGTCGCCTGCCAGATCGGCGTCAGCTCGCTCGCGAGATGGAGCGTGATTTCGGGCACGAGCGGCGGCGCCGCAAGCGCGGTATTGGCGCGGATGAAGGCCGATGCCTCTTCCGGACTCACCCGGCGAGAACCCGCGCCGCGATGAAGCCGAGGAAGAGGGCCCAGCCGACCCAGCGATTGGCGCGGAACTTCGCGAGGCAATCGGCGGGATCGGATGTCGCGACGCGCGCCGCCTGCGCCGCGAGCAGCGCCGCCGTCACGAGAAGGGCGGCCCAGGCCGGCCAGGCGGCGCCGGCAGCGGCGAGGGCGGCCGCCCACAGCGCCGTCGCGGCGCCGTAGAAGGCGAAGAGCGCCGGCCGCGTCGCCTCGCCCAAGGCGAGCGCCGAGGATTTGACGCCGATGAGGGCGTCGTCCTCCTTGTCCTGATGCGCGTAGATGGTGTCGTAGCCGAGCGTCCAGCAGATGCCGCCCGCATAGAGGAGCAGCGCCGGCGCTTCGATCCGACCCGTCGCCGCCGCCCAGCCCATGAGCGCACCCCAGTTGAAGTTGAGGCCGAGGAAGAATTGCGGCCAGTAGGTGACGCGCTTCATGAAGGGGTATGTCGAGACGAGCGCCAGCACCAGCAGGCCGAGGAGGATGGCGAGGCGGTCGAGCGCGAAGAGCACCGCCGCGCCGATGGCGAGCTGCAGCGCGAGGAAGAGCGCCGCCGCGCGCACCGAGACGGCGCCGCTCGGTATGGGGCGCGTGCGCGTCCGCGCGACGCGCGCATCGAAATCGCGGTCGGCGATGTCGTTCAAGGTGCAGCCGGCGCCGCGCATGGCGACGGCGCCGATGGCGAAGAGCGCGACGAGGCGCCAATCGGGCCAGGACCGCGCCGCCAGCGCGATCGCCCACCAGCCCGGGAAGAGCAGCAGCCAAGTCCCGATCGGGCGGTCGAGCCGCGCCAGGCGGATATAAGGGAGGAGCGCCGCCGGCGCATGGCGCGCCGCCCAATCGTCGCGGCGGATGTCGGTCCCGTCCCCCGCCCGGTTTCCCTCTCCTCGCCGGGGAGGGGGGCAAGAACCTTCTCCCGCTTGCGGGAGAGGGCAGGGTGAGGGTCCGCGGCTCACGCCCGCTTCAAATCCGGCCGCGCGCGGAGGAGGCGTCGGGTGAGGTGGCCCCAGCGGCCGTCGGTCGTGTCCTTGGAGAGGAGGAAGCCCTTCGCCTGGCGCGCCGCGGCATCGGGCATGAGCTGCAGCGTGCCTGCCGCCATGGCCTTCAACTGCGCCTCGCAGGCGCGCTCCAGCGTCAGCGCCCCGATGCAGCCCATGCGCACCGAATCGGCGACGACGAGGAGACCGTGATTCTTGAGGAGAATGCCGCGGTTGCGCCCCAGCGCCTCGGCGATGCGGTCGCCCTCGGCCTTGCCGAGGACGACGCCGTCGAACTCGTCGAAGAGCGCCACGTCCTCGTGGAAGATGGCGCCGTAAATCCAGAAGGGTTCGAGGCACTTGCCGATGGCGCCCAGCGCCACCGCGTTGATGCCGTGGGTGTGGACGATGCAGGTGACGTCAGGCCGCGCGAGATAGATGCGGGTGTGGATATGGAGGGTCGGATTGGCGCGGCCGCTGCCCGAGATCGTCTCGAGCTCTAAATTGCTCTCGATGAGGTCGTCATAGGCGACCTCGTCGAAGCCTTGATGCCATTGATGCGTCCAGAAGCTCTGCGCGCCCGGGAGGCGGGCCGTGAGGTGCCCGGCGATGCCGCTGCCCTGACCGGCGCGGTCGAGGATGTGGTAGGCATAGACCATGTCCTGCTTCAAGGCATGGACCGCCGCCGCGCGCTCAGCGGCGGTCTGCGTCTCGATCGTGTCGGGCATTGCTTCCTCCTTCACGCCGCCGCCTCGGCGCGACCGTAGCCGCCGCCTCCCGGCGTTTCCATCGAAACTTCATCGCCGGGCTGCATCACCATCTTGCGCGCCTCGCTGACCGCGCGGCCGTTGACGAGGAAGCGGCCGGCGGCGCCCGGCTCGCCGCCGCCGAGCCCCTCGGCGCGCTCGCGCGTGCGGCTGGTGACGGCGTTCAAGAGCCAGGGCGCCGCCGTCCGCATACGGAAGCGGATCCGCTGGCCGTCGCCGCCGCGCCGGCGCCCGGCGCCGCCCGAGCCGGGGCGGAGCTCTTTCTCCAGGAATTCGATCGGCATCGCGGCCTCCAGCACCTCGACCGGCACCGCGGCGACGCCGGTCGGATAACAGGTCGCGTCCGGCCCGTCCTTGCGGGCGCGCGCCCCCATGCCGCCCGAATAGTTGAACATCGAGGAGGTGAAGGGCCGGCCCGCCGCGTCGCGTCCCTGGATCTGGATGGTCCAGACGGCGCCGGCGCCCTCGGCGAGGACGCGCTCCGGCATGACGTGGTAGAGCGCCTTGAGGATGGGCATCGGCACATACATGCCGACGACGTGCCGGGCGTTGACCGGCGAGGGGTACGTGCAATTGACGATCGAGCCCTCGGGCGCCGTCACCTTGATGGGGGCGAGGCTGCCATGGTTGTTCGGCAGCTCGGGATCGAGGCAGGAGCGGATGGCGAAGGTGGCATAGGCATGAGTGTAGTTGAGGACGACGTTGATGCCGTAGGGGCTCGCCTCCGAGCTGCCGGCGAAGTCGATGCGGATCTCGCCCGCCTCGGCATCGATCGCGACCGCCGCCTTCAGGGTCACGACGTCGCCGCCCGGCACGTCGAAGCGGCTCTCGCCCTCATAGGTGCCGGGCCGCAGCTTCTTGATGGCGGCGCGCGTCGCCCTCTCCGAGCGGGCGATGATCTCGGCCGAGAGCTCATCGATGTCCGAGAGGCCGTGCCGCGCCATGAGGGCGAGGAGGCGCTCGCTGCCGAGGCGCGCGCTCGAGACTTGCGCCGCGAGATCGCCGAAGACGTAGTCCGGCGTCCGCACATTGTGGCGGATGATGTCGTGGAGGAGGGCGTTCGGCCGGCCCGCCTCGTAGAGCTTGCAGATCGGAATCCAGAGGCCTTCCTCGTGCACGTCGCGGGCGCCGGCGCCGACGCCGTAGCCGCCGATATCGGTGTGGTGGATCGTGGAGCCGAAAAAGGCGATGACGCGGCCCCGGTGAAAGACCGGCGTGAAGACGGTGATGTCGAAGAAATGCCCGGCCGAGAGCCACGGATCGTTGGTGACGAGGACGTCGCCCGGGGCAAGCGTCGCCGGCGGCGCCGCCGCGACCAGATGGGCGCCGGCGGCGGCGAGGGCGTTGATGTGGCCGGGCGTGCCGGTCACCGCCTGCGCCACCATGCGGCCCTCGGCATCGAAGAGTGCGGTCGCCAAGTCGCCCGCCTCGCGCACGATCGGGCTGAAGGCGATGCGCTGCAGCGCCTTCGCCTGGTCGCTGACCGTGGCGATGAGGTTGCTCCACAGGATTTCGAGCTCGATGCCGTCCATGAACCTGCTCATGCCCCTACCCTCGCTGGTCCCCCTCTCCCGCGCGCGGGAGAGGGGCGGGGTGAGGGGATGGGAGCACGAGCGGCCCTCACCCTAACCCTCTCCCGCTCTCGCGGAAACCAAAGGTTTCCGCTGCGGCGACAGGCGAAGCGAAGCTTCGCCGAGAGCGAGCGGGAGAGGGAAATCTGCAAGGGCGCCGCAAGGGGAAGAGAGTCTTCAAAATCGACGAACCTGGTCATTTCATTTCCCGCCTCGCGACAATACAGCCCTCCGCCTCGACGCGCGCCCGCCAGCCCGGCGGCAGCACGATCGTCGTCTCGCGCTCCTCGATGATGGCGGGGCCGGCGATCTCCTGTCTCGCCGCGAGCGCGGCGCGGTCATAGACGTCGGTCGGCTGCGCCTGCTCGCCGAAGCGGGCGCGCCGGCGCGCCTTGGGACGGCCGGGGCGCGGCGGCAGCGCGGCGCGGCTCGGACGCGCCGGCTGCGGTCCCAGCGCCGCCACGCGCCAGGAGACGATCTCGACCTCGACATCGGCAAGACGCAGCCCGTATTGCGCCTCGTAAGCCGCCTCGAAGGCCCGGCGCAGCGCCGCGCGGTCGCGGAGAAGGCGCGGATCCTCGGCGAAGGCGACCTGCACCTCGTTCTGCTGTCCGAGATAGCGCAGATCGCCGCCGAAGGCGAAGCGGATGCCCTCGGCGGGACAGCCCGCTTCGACGAGCGCGGCGCGCCCTTCCTCGACCATGGCCGTGAGGAGCGTATCGGTTTCCCCCCAATCGACGGCCGCAAGGCGGCCCAGAGCGCCGCGCACGAGGTCGAGCCGCGCCGGCGTCACCAGCGTCCCGAAGGCGGAGAGGACGCTGGCGAGCGGCGGGAAGATGACGGCGGCGCTGTCGAGGAGCTCGGCGACGGCGCAGGCATGGACGGGCCCGGCGCCGCCGAAAGCGAGGAGCGGCACGCCGCGATAGTCGATGCCGCGATCCGTCGCATGAGCGCGCGCGGCCGCGGCCATCTGCTCGGCGACGACGCGGTAGATGCCGGCCGCCGCGGTCTCGGCGTCGGTGCCGAGGCGCCGCCCCAGCGCCGCCATCGAAGCCTCCGCCGCGGCGCGGTCGAGGCGCATGTCGCCGCCGAGGAAATGCGCGGCGTCGAGGAAGCCGAGGACGAGATCGGCATCGGTGACGGTGGGCGCCGTGCCGCCGCGCGCGTAGCAGACGGGCCCCGGCACGGAGCCGGCGCTTTGCGGCCCGACTTTCAGGAGGCCGAGCTCGTCGACGGCGGCGACGCTGCCGCCGCCGGCGCCGATCTCGATGAGGTCGATCGCCGGGATGAGAACCGGCATGCCGCTTCCCGCCTTGAAGCGGTAGATGCGATCGACCTCAAAACTGCCGGCGACGAGCGGCCGCCGCTGCTCGATGAGAGCCGCCTTCGCCGTCGTCCCGCCCATATCGAAGGAGAGCAGGCGGTCGAGGCCGAGGCGCTCGGCGAACCAGCTCGCGGCGAGGGCCCCCGCCGCCGGCCCCGACTCGATCATGCGGACGGGAAAGCGGCCCGCGATCTCGGCGCCGATGACGCCGCCATTGCTCAGCATGATGAGCGGGTCGTTGCGAAAGCCGCGTTCCACGAGGCGCTGACGGAGGCCGCGAAGATAGGGTTCGGTGATGGGCCGCGTATAGGCGTTGAGGACCGCGGTCGATGTGCGCGGATATTCGCGGATCTGCGGCGCCACCTCCGAGGAGAGGCTGATGAAGAGCGCCGGCGCCGCGGCGGCGAGAAGCTCGGCCGCGCGCCGCTCATTCGCCGGATTGCGATAGGAATTGAGAAAGGCGATCGCGACCGAGACGACATCAGCCGCTTCGAGCGCCGCGGCGATGCGTGCCAGCGCCGCCTCGTCAACCGCGCGCCCGATCGAGCCGTCGGCATAGACCCGCTCCGGCACCCCGAAGGTCAGAGGGCGCGGCACCAGCGGCGCTGCGAATTCGATCTGCGGGTCGAACATCTCGTAGCGATGCTCGTCACGGATCGCCAGCACGTCGCGGAAGCCCTCGGTGACGAGCAGCGCCGTCTTCGGTCCTTTGCGCTCGATGACGGCGTTGGTGACGATGGTCGTTGCATGGACGATGACGTCGTCGACCTCTGCGGGCCGGGCGCTCGCGCGCTCCAAAGCGAGATCGACGGCGCGGAAGAAGCCCTCGAGGAGGTCGCCCGGCGTCGTCAGCGTCTTGTCGACGACGGTGGCGCCGTCGCCGCTGCGCAGCACGACGTCGGTGAAGGTGCCGCCGATATCAACCGCGAGCGCGTATCCCGCCATGGGCGCCGCCTTCCGCAAACCGCCTTGTTCCGCTCTGCAAGACTGCGTATCATAAAAACGAAAGGTTGCGAAGAGCCGGGCGATGCCGCACAAGAGTGCGATGACGGAATTGGACGCGGGCGAGCTGCCCGGAACCGCGGTCTTCGACGGCCGCCGCTCGCGCCGCGGCTATCGCCTCAACAAGCTGGCGATGTCGCTGACAGAGCCGGCGAACCGCGCGCGCTTCCTCGGCGAGCCCGAGGCTTATATGGACGCCTTCGGGCTCGGCGAAGCAGAGAAGGACGCGGTGCGGCGGCGCGACTGGGCGGCGCTCATCGCGGCGGGCGGCAACATCTATCTCCTCCTCAAGATCGCGGCGACCGTCGGGCAGACGCTTCTGCAGATGGGCGCGCAGATGCGCGGCGAGAGCCTCGATGCCTTCATGGCGACGCGGCCGGGGAGAAGCGCGCGGTGACGGCGCGCATTCTCGGCGGCATCGGCACCTCGCACGCCCCGTCGATCGCACATGCCTATGACAAGGGCCTCCAGGCGGAGCCGCTGTGGGCGCCGCTCTTCGCCGGCTACGCGCCGGCCAAGGCCTGGCTCGCGGCGCAGCGTCCCGATCTGCTCATCGTCCTCTACAACGATCACATGAACCGCTTCTTCTTCGACGCCTATCCGACCTTCGCCCTCGGCGTCGGCGAGCGCCACGCCCTTGCCGATGAAGGCTGGGGGCGGCGCGACTTTCCCGATTTGCCGGGCGATGCCGATTTCGCCTGGCACCTCGCCGAAAGCCTCATCGCCGACGAGTTCGATCCGACCATCTGCCAGGAGCTGGCGGTGGATCACGGCATCCTCTCGGTGCTGCCGCTGCTCTGCGATCCGCCCTGGCCGGCCGCGGTCGTGCCGCTCGCCGTCAACGTCATCCAGCATCCGCTGCCAACGGCGCGGCGCCTCTGGAAGCTGGGGCACGCCCTCCGCCGCGCCGTCCACTCCTATGCGAAGAACCTGCGCGTCGTCGTGCTCGGCACGGGCGGCCTCTCGCACCAGCTCCATGGCGAGCGCTTCGGCTTCGTCAATCCGGAGTGGGACAACCGCTTCCTCGACCTCCTCGAACACGAGCCCGAGGTCCTCGCCAGCTATTCGCACCGGCAGTATATGGAATGGGGCGGCGCCGAATCGGTCGAGATGATCATGTGGCTCGGCATGCGCGGCGCCCTCGGCCCGAAGGTGCGGCGCGTCCACCGCCACTATTACGCGCCGCTCATCACCGGCTACGGGCTCGCCGTCTATGAGAACGAACAGTGAGTCACCGCGAAGGCACGAAGGGCACGAAGGAGATGCGGCGCGTCGCGCTGCGCCGGCCGTAAAGCGCCCGGCTAGCCCATGAGGGTTCGAGAGCCCTTGTCCCTTTCGTGTCCTTCGTGCCTTGGTGTTGAAACGGAGTTGATTGGGAGGCAGAGAGCATGGGCATTCGCACGGGCAAGGCGTTCCTCGAATCGCTGCGCGACGACCGGCAGATCTGGATCGACGGGGAGCGCGTGCCCGATGTGACGACGGATCGGCGCTTCGCCGGCGCCGCGCAGAGCATGGCCGAGCTCTACGACATGCAGCACGATCCGGCGCTGAAGCCGCGCATGACCTACGCCTCGCCGAGCTCGGGCAATCCTGTCGGCCTCTCTTTCATCGAGCCCGCCTCGATCGAGGATCTGGCGCGCCGGCGCGATATGGTGAAGATCTGGATGGACGCGACCTGCGGCATGTTCGGCCGCAGCCCCGACTACATGAACATCATGCTGACGGGCTTCGCCTCGGCCGCCGAGGAGTTCGGCCGCAAGGACAAGCAGTTCGCCGACAACGTCCGCAACTACTATGTGGCGGCGCGCGAGAACGACATCGCGATGACGCACACGCTCATCAACCCGCAGGTCGACCGCTCGCGGCCGGTCGAAAAGCAGGAGAAGGACCTCGCGGCAAAGATCGTGCGCGAGACCGATGCCGGCATCGTCATTTCCGGCGCGCGCATGGTCTCGACGCTCTGCGCCTTCTCGCATGACATCATGGTCATGCCGTCCACATATCTCGCCAACAGCAAGGAGGCCGAGCCCTACGCCTTCGGCTTCTCGATCCCGGTGGCGAGCCCCGGGCTGCGCTTCATCTGCCGGCCCTCGATCGTCCATCAGAACGCGGCCTCGGCGATGGACTATCCGCTTTCGGCGCGGCTCGACGAGGGCGACGCCATGGTCATCTTCGACGGGGTGCTGGTGCCCTGGGAGCGCGTCTTCATCCACCGCGACGCCGAGATGTGCAACGGCCTCTACAACCGCACCGGCGCGATGCCGCAGATCATGCATCAATTCTCGACGAAGAACCTGTCGAAGGCCGAATTCATGATGGGGCTCGCCTTCGCCATCGCGAAATCGACCAATATCGACCAGCATCTCCATGTCCAGGGGCTGCTGGCCGAGCTCATCCAATACGCCGAATGCGTCCGCGCCTGCCTGCGCGCCAGCGAGGTCGACGCCGCCCCCAATGCCGGCGGCGTCATGACGCCGGCGGCGATGCCGCTCTGGACCGTGCGCATGATGTTCCCGAAGATGTTCATCCGCATGTGCGAGATCGTGCAGATCCTGGGCGCGGGCGGGCTCGTCGCGGTGCCCTCATATGCCGAGCTCACGGGTCCGCTCGCCGCCGATGTGCGCACATATTTCCAGGCAGCGAACGCCGACTCGCCCGCGCGCATCAAGCTCTTCCGCCTCGCCTTCGATGCCGCGGTGTCGTCCTTCTCAGGCCGCCAGCAGCTCTATGAGCGCTATTACTCGGGCGATCCCGTGCGCCTCGCCGGCACGCTCTACAATCTCTACGACCGCGACGGCTATATCGAGCGCGTGTCGCGCCTTCTCGACGATCTCGAAGCGCGGCAGAAGCCGGGCGGCGCGGTGCCGGGATTCCATCCGAAGCGCGAAGCCGCCGAATAGGGCAGGGACCGAATAGTGCAGGAGAGAGGTGCCGCGATGACTGTCCCCACCGTCGACTGGAGCAAGATCGCGTGGCAGCCCGTGCGCCCCGGCATCGAGCGCAAATCCTTCAGCGGCGCCGGCGCAACGCTGGCGCTCCACCGCCTCCATCCCGGCCACGAGCCGCGCCCGCATGCGCATCCCTATGAGCAGATCGTCTACATCCTTGCCGGCGAAGTCGATTTCCATGTCGGCGACGAGACGATCCGCCTCGGCCCGGGTGGCCTCCTGACCGTGCCGCCCAACGTCACCCATTACGCCGAGGTCGTCGGCACGGAGCCAGTGCTGAACCTCGACGTCTTCACGCCGCGCCGGGCGGAGTATGCGTAGCATCGCGCCGCAATTGCCATTGTTATTCCCTCCCCCCTTGTGGGGAAGGGTTAGGGAGTGGGGTGCCGCGCGCACTCTGCCGCCGTGACCGATCTCTCCGTCGCCATCGGCGGCGTCCGCCTCAAGAACCCGCTGATCTGCGGCGCCGGCGAGCATGTGATGAGCGCCGCCGGCATCGAGAGCGCGCTTTCCGCCGGGGCCGGCGCCGTCGTCGCGAAATCGGCGAATGAATCGGAGGCGGCGCGGCGGCAGCTCGACCGCACCGACTATGCTCTCCTCGACGCGCAATGGCGGCGCCTGCCCTGGGCCTTCGCGCCGCCGCCCGATGCCACCCTCTTCTGCCGCTCGGGCCTCGCGCAGCAGCCCTTCCCCGAATGGCTCGAGATGGTGGCCCGGCTCGACCGCGCGGCGCGGGCGCAGGACAGCTATGTCGTCGCCAGCCTCATCCTCGCCGATCTCGAGCGCGGCGCGGCGATGGCAGGGGAAGTCGAGGCCGCCGGCATCCGCGTTCTCGAGCTCAATATCGGCGCGCCGCATGGCGGTGAGGCGGCGCCGGGTGCCATCACGCTGGAGCGCGAGGCGGGACGGGTCGCGGCGATCGTCGCCCGCATCCGCGCCGCGACGCGCCTGCCGCTCTGGGTCAAGCTGACGGGGCAGAGCGAGGATGTGGCGGCGCTCGCCGCCGCGGCGCGCGCGGCCGGCGCCGATGCCGTCACCCTCATGGGGCGCTTCATGGGTTTCGTTCCCGACCTCGAGACCATGGCGCCGCTCCTCGGCACCAACGCCGCGATCGGCGGCGCCTGGGCTCTGCCGCTCACCTGCCGCTGGCTCGCCCTGGCCCGCCGGAGGCTCGGGCCCGCGGCGCCGCTCATCGCCACCAACGGCGCGCGCAGCGGCGAAGACATCGCCCGCTTCCTCCTCGCCGGCGCGAGCGCCGTGCAGATGACGAGCGCCATCTTCACCGGCGGCTTCGGCGTCGTGCCCCGCGCGCTCGACGAGCTCCGCGATTACCTGGCCCGCCAGCGCTGCCATGCCGCAGACCTCATCGGCAAGGCGGCCGACCGGCTTCAGAGCTATGGCGAGCAGCCGTCGCGGCCCGGCTACTGGAAAGCGTTCGTCGCCCCGGGCGGCGTCGGGGACGACGTTTGAGGCGAATTGCTCCCGCCGCGAATGTTTGGACCACGAAGACACGAAGGCGCGAAGGCGGCGAACCGGCGCGGAGCGCGCCATCATGTCGCGGGGAGCGACAGGCTGGCCGCGGCCGGTCAGCCCGCATCGCGCTTCGCGCAAAGGAGCTTCGTGCCTTCGTGTCTGCGTGGTTCGGTTGTTCTTCCGGCCTCGGCCCCGTCTTGGTTGACACCCGCCGGCGCCCTCCCTAACTCTCTCTGACCCCATGGCGGCGCGGCGAAATGGGGGAGGCGGCGGCGAAATCGGCGATAATGACGGCTTTGGACGGGCGGGCATTCCGGGATGCGCTGGGTTGGTTCGCCACCGGCGTCACCATCATTACGACCCGCAGCGCCGCGGACGAGCTCGTCGGGTTCACCGCGAATTCCTTCTCCTCCGTCTCGCTCGACCCGCCGCTCGTCCTCTTCAGCCTGAACCGCCAGGCCCAATGCCTGCGCGTCTTCGAAAGCAGCGCGCATTTCGCGGTCAATGTCCTCTCCGCCGAGCAGACGGAGCTGTCCTCGCGCTTCGCCACCGCCGTGCATGACCGCTGGCACGGCGTCGCCTTCACGACGGGCGAAGGCGGCTGCCCCATCCTCGAAGGCGCCGTGGCCGTCTTCGAATGCGCGGTTCACGGCATGCACGAGGGCGGCGATCATCGCATCTTCCTCGGCCAGGTGCTGCGCATGCGCGCCGAGGCCGAGGGCCGGCCGCTTCTCTTCTGCCGTGGCGCCTATCGCGAGCTGGGCCCGCCTTTGGGCCAACCCGCCGAGAGCGCCGCGCCGAGCTCGACCTCGGCGCTCGACAATGGCGGCCTTCTCGCCGGGCTCGAACCCTGGGTCTCGGCGTGAGCGACGCGACGGAGCCGGCGGTCGCCACGAAACACGTCGAGCGGACGGAGGCCGCGACCCATCGCCGGCGCCGCCGAAGCGAGGCGCGGGAGCCGAGCCTGCCGAGCGGCGCCGTGCGCTCGGTCGTCGCCGCGGCGGCGGTGCTGGAGACGCTGGCCGCGGCCGAAGCGCCGATGCGCCTCACCGAGATCGCCCGCGCCCTCGGCGCGGCGAAGGCGCGCATCCACCGCCACCTGACGACCTTGCGGCATCTGGGGCTCGTCGAGCAGGAGCGCTCCAGCGAATGCTATCGCCTCGGCCGCAAGCTTCTCCATCTGGGCCAAGCCGCCGCCGAGCAATTCGACCTGCGCCGCCTCGCCGAGCCCTATATGGCGCGGCTGCGCGACCTCTCGCATCAGACCGTGGTGCTGAGCGTGCCGGCGCAAGGCGAGGCGATGGTCTCGGCGGTGATGGAGAGCAGCAATCTCGTCACCATCTCGGTGCGCCGGGGCGCGCACCTGCCGGCGCACGCCTCGGCGCAGGGACGGATCATCCTCGCCTTCGCGCCGCCCGAGGCGCAGCGCCGGGCCCTCTCGCGCAAGCTCGCGGCGCTGACGCCGCGCACGATCACCGCGCCGGCGGCGCTGCGCCAGCGCCTCGCCGCCATCCGTGAGGAGCTCTACGAGCTCGCGCCCGGCGAGACGTTGCTCGGCATCACCACCTTGGCGGCGCCGCTTCTCGACCGCGAGGAGATGCTGGTCGGCACGATCGCCATTGTCGGCACCGACCAATACATTCCGGCGCCCGTCGATGCGCGGCAGCTCGGCCTCGTCCGCGCCTGCGCCGCCGCCATCTCGGCCCGGCTCGGCTCGACCGCCTACCAGCGGCTCGCCCTGCCGCTGCTGGCGGAGTTCGCGCTGCCGTAGCGCGAATGAGCGCGCGGCTCAGGCGGCGACCTTCTTCAGCTCGATCTGAACCTCGTCGACGACGTTGTGGTGCATCTCGATCGCGGCGTTGATCTGCTCGATGCTGAGCGCGCCGGATTGGAACTGCTGGAGCCAGCGGGGGGTGAGGGTGACGCCCGTCGACACGATCTCGAAATCGATATCGAGGTAGAGGCCGAGCGGGGTATTGGGCCAGCCCTTCTGCTTCCACTCACGGTTGAGGCGCTTCGAGAACAGCGTCATCACCAAGGGGCTGATCGGCCGGACATGAGTGGGATCTCCGAGGAATCCTTCGCTGCGCGGATGCGGGACGCGGATCATCACCTTGCCCCCCGGCACGAGCACGCGATAGAGCTCTTTCATGATGCCGAAGAAGGTCTCGGTCTGCTGCCCCAGATGCTCCAGCACATGGGTCAGCAGCACCTCGGTGACGGAGTTGTCGGCGAAAGGCCAGGGGAAGACTTCGAGATCGACGACCTGATCCGGCTCGCAGGCCGGATATTTGTCGACGTTGAGATAGCCCGGAACCTTGTTCTGGCCGCAGCCGAGATTGAGCTTCATGGCGAGACCTGCGCGCGCCGCCGATTCGGCCAGAATGGCAGGCAATTGCTGAATCTTCTCTGAAGAGCGCGCCGCGCGCGCCGCGCGGCGCCATTTCCGTGCCCGCAGCCGCCGATCTGTGCGAGGATGAGAGGGCTCCGGGCGAGGGAGGTCGCGATGGCGGCAGGCGTCGATATCTCTGCGCATTACAGCCGCGGCACGCTGCTGCAGCGGCTGCAGGCGGCGCTCGCCGCCGACGGCGTCGACCGCCCGACGATCGAGACGCTGGCGCCCTACGATCATTTTCACGGGCGCGGCTTCGCGGCGACGCAGGAGCTGGCCGAGCGGCTCGCCCCGCGCGAGAGCGATCATATTCTCGATATCGGCAGCGGCATCGGCGGGCCGGCGCGCTATGTCGCGGCGCGCTACGGCTGCCGCGTCTCGGGGATCGACCTGACGCCCGAATTCTGCGAGGTCGCGCGCATCCTGACGCGCGCTCTGGCGCTCGCGGCGCGCGTCGATTTCCACGAGGGCGACGCGCTCTCGATGCCCTTTAGCGATGCGAGCTTCGATCGCGCCTATTCGATGAACGTCGCCATGAACATCGCCGACAAGGCGCGATTCTATCGCGAGATTCGCCGCGTCCTGAAGCCGGGCGCGCTTCTCGCCCTCTCGGAGATCGCGCAAGGTGCGGGGGGCGCCCCCGATTTTCCGACGCCCTGGGCGAAGACGGCGGCGACGAGCTTTCTCGCCACGCCCGAAGAGACTCGGCGCCATCTGGAGGCCGCGGGATTCGTCGTCCTCAGCGTGCGCGACACGGCGCAGGAGGCTCTCGACTTCGCGAAGATGTCGCGCGCCATGGTGGATCGCGGCGAGCAGCCGCCGCACCGCGCGGTCCGGCTCATCCACGGCGATGCCGCGGCCGAGATGGCGGCCAATACCGGACGAGGCCTCGCCGAAGGGCGCCTCGTTCCGGTGGAGTTCCTGTGCCGGACGCCGGAATAGGCGCTTTCGGCTTAGAGGTTCACGACGCCGGCTGTCCCTCGAAGGTTTCCGGCGCCGGGCTCACGACGCTGGTGCCGTTGCGCTCGACCTGGAGCACGGCGAGGCCGCGGTCGGCGCGGCCGTCGGGACGGAAGCGGAAGATGCCGTCGACCCCGGCAAAGCCGCTGGGGTCGGTCAGCGCCTGCGCGGTGAAGCCGCTGCCGCCGGGCTTCTTGGCCAGCACCGCCGCCAGCGCCACCGCATCGTAGCCGAGGCTGGCGAGCCGCACCGGCGGCTGCTTGTAGAGCTGCTGAAAGCGCTTGGCGAAATCGGCGCGCGCGGCGGGCGAGGGGGCGGCGAACCAGCCGCCGACGAGCGCCGGCTCCGTGCCGAGCCCGGGCTCGTCCCAGAGTCCGGTGCCGAGAATGTGGATCTTGCCGGGGTCGATGTCGAAATACGGCAGGAGCGCCGCCACCTGCTTCAGCTTGGCGCCGCCTTCCGGCAGGAGCACGGCGTCGAAGCCGAGATCGCCGGCGGTCTCGGCGCTGGCGAGGCGCGCGAGGGCGAGCTTCGAGGCCTCGTCATTGGCGGCTTCGAGCTGCTTGCGCTCGCGCGCCAGCGCCGCCGCGCGCCCGTCGAAGCTGGCGAGCTGCCGGACCACGGGCCGGATGTCGGTCGCGGCGGGGTCGTAGAACTCGACATGATCGACGCTCGATCCGTTCCGCGCCGCGGCGGCGCGGAGCTCGTTGACGACGAGCTGGCCATAGGGCGTCTCCGGGGCGAGCGCGGCGAAGCGGTTGACGCCCTTCTGATGCGCGAAGGCGGTGATGCGCTCCACATTCTGCCGCGGCGGGAATCCCAAAAGGTAGGTGCCGTCGCCGGCCAGCGTCTCGTCGGTCGAGAAGGCGATCATGTTGACATTCGCCTGCCGCGCGATCGGCTTCACCGCCGCGACCTCGCCGGCGAGGAGCGGACCCAGGATAAGCCGCGCGCCCTGTGCCAGCACCGATTCGGCGGCGCGCGCCGCGCCTTCCGCCGTACCCTGCGTGTCGCGCGGCAGCAGCAGGAAATTGTCGTCGCCGACGTCGAAGAGCGCCATCTCCGCCGCATCGAGCATGGCGCGGCCCAGCCCCGCCGTCGGCCCCGAGAGCGGCAGCAGCAGCGCCACCGCCACCTTGGCGCCGGGAAGCGCGGGCGTCGCCGGGGCGCCGAGCGCGATCGCCTGCGGCGGCGCCTCGGCCGGCGGCAGGGCGCTCGTCGCTTGCGGCGGCGCCGGCGGAGCCGCTACCCTCGTCCCGGTGCAGCCGCCCAGCGTCGCGGCGAGCACGAGGAGCGCCGCCGCCAGCCAGGACGACGGCCGGCGCGCGAAGCGGCAGGAAGACGGGCGGAGCACGCGTGACCTCCGGCATCAGCGAGGGCGAACGGCAGGGCGAGCCTAGCCGCGGCCCGGACGCAAGTAAACCGTCGCCGGCCGCCGCCGATCCGTCGGATCGCGCGGGCGACGGAGCGGCGGCGCCGATCACCGTGCCGCCGGGCCTCCATCTCGTCGCGACGCCGATCGGCAACCTCGCCGACATCACCTTGCGCGCTCTCGAAATCCTGCGCCGCGCCGACCTCCTCCTCTGCGAGGACACGCGCGTCACCGGCAAGCTCGCGGCGCGCTACGGCATCGCGACGCGCCGCATCGCCTATAACGACCACAATGCCGAGCGCATGCGCCCGCGCATCCTGGAGCGCCTGCGCGGCGGCGCCACGGTGGCGCTCGTCTCCGATGCGGGCACGCCGCTCGTCTCCGATCCCGGCTACAAGCTCGTGCGCGCGGCGATCGCCGCGGGGCTGCCCGTCAGCCTCGCGCCCGGCCCCGCCGCGCCCATCGCCGCGCTCGCCCTCTCGGGCCTCCCCGCCGACCGCTTCCTCTTCGCCGGCTTTCTGCCCGCCCGCGCCGCGGCGCGGCGGCAGGCGCTCGCCGAGCTCGCCGCGGTACCGGCGACGCTCATTCTCTTCGAATCGCCGCATCGCCTGGCCGCCAGCCTCGCCGACATGGCGGCGGTGCTCGGGCCGCGCCCGGCCGCGGTCGCGCGCGAGCTGACGAAGCGCCACGAAGAGGTGCGGCGCGCCGATCTCGCGAGCCTCGCCGCCCATTACGCCGGCGCGGCCGCGAAAGGCGAGATCGTTGTCGTCGTCGCGCCGCCCGAGCGCGAGACGGCCGCGGCGCGCGCCGCGCCCGGCGCCGATCTCGAGGCGCGGCTGCGCGCGGCGCTCGCCGCGGCGAGCCTGCGCGACGCCGCCGCCGCCGTCGCCGCCGAGACCGGCCTGCCGCGGCGCGAGGTTTATCGCCGCGCCCTCGCCCTTCTCGGCGACAAGCGATGACGCCGCGCAGGCCGGGCGAGGGGGCGGAGCGGCGCCGCCGCGCCTGGCGGCGCGGGCGCGCGGCGGAGACGCTCTGCATCTGGCATCTGCGCCTGCGCGGCTGGCGCGTGCTCGCGCGCGACTACCGCGTGCCGGTCGGCGAGGTCGACATCATCGCGCGGCGCGGCCGCGTCGTCGCCGCGATCGAGGTGAAGGCGCGCGACAGCCTCGCCGAGGCGGGCGAGGCGGTGGGCGCGCGCCAGCGCCGCCGCGTCGCGCGCGCCTTCGAGCATTTTCTCGCCGGCGAGCCGCGCCTCGCGGCGCTGACCTTGCGCTTCGACGTGATGCTGGTGGCGCCGCGCCGCTGGCCGCGCCACCTCGCGAATGCCTGGCGCCTCGGCGAATGACGGGCGCGGCTTGCAACGGACACTTGGCGGCGCGCCCGCGCTGCAACAAAATGCGCGCGCGGGCGAGCCGCGCCTGTCACATGGAGGATCAGCACGTGTTCAACGCCTTCCGGCCGATGCCGCCCCTTGCCGCCGCCGCGGCGCTGCTCGGCCTCCTCGCGCTGCCGGCCTGCGTTCCGGTCGTCGTCGCCGGCGCCGCCGGATCGGGCGCCTATGTCGCCGGGCAGGAGCGCGGCGTCGGCACGCAGATCTCGGATGCCGGGATCCGCGCGCAGATCAACGATCTCTGGCTCAAATACAACAGCGACATGTACGGGCAGCTTTCGCTCTCGGTCACCGACGGCCGCGTCCTCATCACCGGCGCCGTCAGCAATCCCGAATGGAAGGCCGAAGCCGTGCGCCTCGCCTGGCAGGTCAACGGCGTCAAGGAGGTCGACAGCGAGATCCAGCTCGCCGACAAGTCGAGCCTCGCCGACGCGGCGCGCGACGAGCTGATCACGACGCGCCTGCGCAGCGCCATCCTCTTCGACAGCCAGGTGCGCTCGACCAACTACAATATCGACGTCGTCAACGGCATCGTCTATCTGAGCGGCTCCGCCCGCACGCAGGGCGAGCTCGACCGCGTCACCGATTACGCGCGCAACATTCCGAATGTGAAGCGCGTCGTCTCCTATGTGAAGGTGCGGCCGGGCGCGCCGGCCGCCGCCGACGCGGCGCCCGCCCCGGCGCAACCCGCGCCGGCGAGCGCGCCGCCGCCCGTCGTGCAGGCCGCGCCAGCACCGGCGGCGCCGGCGCCGGCGACGAGCGCGCCGACGCCGCTCCAGGGCGGCAGCCCCAACGCGCCCATCGAGGTGAAGCCGCTGCAATGAGCGGCGCGGGCGCGACAGAAGCGGACGCGCTCGCCGGCGAGGCCGGGCGTCAGGCGCTGCTGCGCGCGATCGCGGCGGCGGGCGATGCGCCCGTCGCCATCGCCGAGGCGGCCTTGGCGCTCGCCGCCGCCGACCGGCCGCGCGTCGCCCTCGACCGCTACCGCCGCCATCTGCGCGCGCTCGCCGCGGAGATCGCCGATGCGGCGCGGGACGCGCGCGGTCTCGCGGGGCGCGCCGCCGCGCTCAACGCCGTTCTTCACGAGAGATACGGCTATGACGGCGACGAGACGAATTACGACGATCTGCAGAACGCCAACCTCATGCGCGTCATCGACCGCCGCAAGGGCCTCCCCGTGGCGCTCGGCATCCTCTACATGCATGGCGCGCGCGCACAGGGCTGGGAGATTTGCGGCATCGCCTTTCCCGGGCATTTCCTGCTGCAGCTCTCGGGCTTCGGCGAGCGCGCCATCCTAGACCCCTTCCATCGCGGGCGCCTCTGCGCCGCCGCCGATCTGCGCGAGCTCTTGAAGGCGATGAGCGGCGCCGAGGCCGAGCTGACGCCGCAGCACTACGCCCCCGTCGCCGACCGCGAGGTGCTGCTGCGCCTCCAGAACAACATCAAGCTACGCCTCATTCAGAGCCGCCAGATCGCGAAGGCGCTCGCGATTCTCGACGGCATGCTGCTCTTCGCACCCGACCACGCCGCGCTCTGGCGCGAGGCGGCGCTGCTCCGCGCGCATCTCGGCAATTACCGCGCCGCCATCGCCGCGCTCGAGGAGTTTCTCGCCCGCGAAGCGGCGCCGGCGGCGCGCCACCAGGCGGCGCGGCTGTTGCAGCAATTCAAGACGCGCCTCAATTGAAGGGCGGCGCCCACAGCCCGGGAACAGAGGGAAGCCCCATGGGACTCGCGGTGGCGATCCAGATGGATCCGATCGAGACGGTGAACATCGATGCCGATTCGAGCTTCGTGCTGGCGCTCGAGGCGCAGGCGCGCGGCCACGCGCTCTATCACTACCTGCCCGCCCATCTGACGCTGCGCGACGGCCGCCTCAAGGCCCGCGGCCGGCGCCTCGAAGTGCGGCGCGAGCACGGGCGCCACCACAAGCTCGGCCCCTTCCAGATGCTGGATCTGGCGGCGATGGACGTCATCCTGATGCGCCAGGATCCGCCCTTCGATCTCGCCTACATCACGGCGACGCACCTCCTCGAGCACGTCCATCCGGCGACCCTCGTCGTCAACGACCCGGTGAGCGTGCGCAACGCGCCCGAGAAGCTGTTCGTGACCCGCTTTCACGGGCTGATGCCGCCGACGCTCATCACCAGCGACCGCGCCGAGATCCTCTCCTTCCGCGAGGAGCATGGCGACATCATCCTGAAGCCGCTCTTCGGCAATGGCGGCACCGGCGTCTTCCGCATCCGGCCCGACGATGAGAACCTCAACTCTCTCCTCGAAATGTTCACGCTGCTCTACCGCGAGCCGCTCATCGTCCAGCGCTATCTCCCCGAGGTGCGCGCCGGCGACAAGCGCATCATCCTCGTCGACGGCGAGGCCGTGGGCGGCGTCCTGCGCGTGCCGCCCAAGGGCGAGGCGCGCGCCAATCTGCATGTCGGCGGCCGCGCCGAGAAGACCGAGCTGACGGCGCGCGAGCGCGAGATCTGCGCCGCCATCGGCCCGACCTTGCGCGAGCAGGGCCTGCTTTTCGTCGGCATCGACGTCATCGGCGACTATCTGACCGAGATCAACGTCACCTCGCCGACCGGCATCCAGGAGATCAACCGCCTCGACGGCGTCAAGCTCGAGACGCGCGTCTGGGACGCGATCGAGGCGCGGCTCGGCGCCCGCGGCGCCAGGCGGCCGGTGTAAGGCGCAAGGCCGCGGCAACTTGCGCGTGCACCTGCCGCGAAAAGGTCTACCCTCCGCGAACGAGTTGGATTATCACGGTTTTGAAAGCACCGTCGGGGAGCTCACCATGATATTGCGATTCGCGGCGCTGCCGTTGATTGCCCTGCTCGCTCTGGCCGGCTGCGACCAGGTCGGGCCGACGGTCGTCACCAAGAACCCCAAGATCGACCCCGAGGTCGATGTCCAGCAGAACGGCTCGATCTTCGGCGGCGGCGGGCTCAACATCTTCGGCGGCGGCAAGCCGCCCGTCGAGCAAGGCGGCGGCATCGGCGTCAATTCCTTCCTCTGGCGGGCGACGCTCGACACCCTCTCCTTCATGCCGCTCGCCTCGGCCGATCCCTTCGGCGGCGTCATCATCACCGATTGGTATTCGCCGCCGGAGACGCCGAACGAGCGCTTCAAGATCAACATCTTCATTCTCGACCGCCAGCTCCGCGCCGATGGCGTGCGCGCGGCGGTCTTCCGCCAGACGCGCTCGGCCGGCGGCGGCTGGGTCGACGAGACGGTCGATCCGACGACGCAGACCAATCTCGAGAACGCGATCCTGGTGCGCGCTCGCCAGCTCCGCGTCAGCACCGCCTCCGCCCAATAGAGGCTTGCGGCGCATCGCCGCTCTTGCGGGAGCGCCTTCCGAGCGATTAGAGATGGTCGCCGACTGCGCGCCGGCCCGGGCGCGCCGTTTTCGATTGCGTTTTCGACTCAGCGGACAAGGACGGCGCGATGGCGCGCTACAATTTCAAAGAAACCGAAGCGAAGTGGCAGAAGATCTGGCGCGAGCGGCGCTGCTTCAACGTCGAAGCCGATCCGGCGCGGCCCAAATACTACGTGCTCGAAATGTTTCCCTACCCCTCGGGCAAGCTCCATGTCGGCCATGTCCGCAACTACACGATGGGCGACGTGGTGGCGCGCCACAAGCGGGCGCTCGGCTACAACGTGCTCCATCCCATGGGCTGGGACGCCTTCGGCCTGCCGGCGGAGAACGCGGCCATCGCGAGTCATGTCCATCCCGCCGACTGGACCTATGACAACATCGCCGTCATGGGCGCGCAGCTCCGCCGCATGGGGCTGTCCTATGACTGGGACCGCGAGATCGCGACCTGCCATCCGGAATATTACCGGCACGAGCAGAAGATGTTCCTCGACTTCCTCGCGGCGGGCCTCGCCTACCGCAAAGAGTCCTGGGTCAATTGGGACCCCGTCGACCAGACCGTGCTGGCCAACGAGCAGGTCGTCGACGGGCGCGGCTGGCGCACCGGTGCCCTCGTCGAGAAGCGCAAGCTCTCGCAATGGTTCCTCAAGATCACGCAATATGCGGACGATCTGCGCGAGGCGCTGGAGCGGCTGGGCCGCTGGCCGGAGCCGGTGCGGGTCATGCAGGAGAAGTGGATCGGCCGCTCGGAAGGCGCGCGCGTCTTCTTTTCGATCGAAGGCGCGCCCGGCGCGAGCGGCGAGCGCCTCGAAATCTACACGACGCGCCCCGACACGCTTTTCGGCGCCTCCTTCTGCGCCCTCTCGCCCGACCATCCGCTGTCGCAGGAGCTGGCGAAGACGGATGCCCGCATCGCCGCCTTCATCGCCGAATGCCACCGCATGGGCACGAGCGAGGCGGCGATCGAGACGGCCGAGAAGAAAGGCTTCAAGACCGGCCTCGCCGCGGTCCATCCCTTCGACCCCGATTGGAAGCTGCCGGTCTACATCGCGAATTTCGTGCTGATGGAATACGGCACCGGCGCCATCTTCGGCTGCCCGGCGCACGACCAGCGCGACTTGGATTTCGCGCGCAAATACGGCCTCGACGTCCTCCCCGTCGTCCTCCCGCCGGGCGAGGACCGCGCCGGCTTCGCGATCGCCGACACCGCGTATACGGGCGACGGCACGCTCATCAATTCGGATTTCCTCGACGGCCTCGACGTCGCCGCGGCGAAGCGGCGCGTCGGCGAAAGGCTGGAAGCGCTCGGCAAGGGCGAGCGGACGACCGTCTATCGCCTGCGCGATTGGGGCGTCTCGCGCCAGCGCTATTGGGGTTGCCCCATCCCGGTCATTCATTGCCCCGCCTGCGGCATCGTGCCGGTGCCCGAGGATCAGCTCCCGGTGACGCTGCCCGCCGATGTCAGCTTCGACCGGCCCGGCAATCCGCTGGCCCACCATCCGAGCTGGAAGCATGTCGCCTGCCCGCGCTGCGGCGGCAAGGCCGAGCGCGAGACGGACACGCTCGACACCTTCTTCGAATCCTCCTGGTATTTCGCCCGCTTCTGCTCGCCGCGCGCCGACAAGGCCTTCACCCGCGGCGAGGTCGATTACTGGCTCCCCGTCGACCAGTATATCGGCGGCGTCGAGCATGCCGTCCTCCACCTCCTCTACTCCCGCTTCTTCATGCGGGCCTTGCGGCAATGCGGTTATCTCGAGCTCGACGAGCCCTTCGCCGGCCTCTTCACGCAAGGCATGGTTTGCCACCAGACCTATCAGGATGCCGAAGGCAATTGGCTCTTCCCCGAAGAGGTGAAGATCGAGGCCGATGGCCGCGTCCTCGACCGCGCCGGCCGACCGGTTTCCGTCGGGCGCCTCGAGAAGATGAGCAAGTCGCGCAAGAACGTCGTCAGCCTCGACGGCATCGTCGACGCCTTCGGCGCCGACACGGCGCGGCTTTATCTCCTCTCCGACAGCCCGCCGGAGCGCGACCTCGAATGGACGGATGCCGGCATCGAGGGCACCTGGCGCTACGTCAATCGCCTGTGGCGCCTCGTGACGGAGCCGCCGCTCGCCTTGCCGCCGCCGGGCACCAGGGTGCCGGCGGCGCTCGGCGATGCGGCGCGGGCCGCGCGCCACGCCATCCACCGGACGATCGCGCTGGTGAGCGAAGACATCGAGACGTTCCGCTTCAACCGCGCCGTCGCCCATATCCGCGCCCTGACGAACCAGCTCGAAGAGCTGACCGAGGCGGAGCCCGGCACCGCCGCCGTGCTGCGCGAAGGCTGCGAGACGGCCGTGCAGCTCTTCGGCCCGATGATGCCGCATCTCGCCGAGGAGCTGTGGCAGCGCCTCGGCCATGCGAGCCTCCTCGTCGATCAGCCCTGGCCGAAGGCCGATCCGGCTCTCGTCGTCGAGGACAGCGTGACGCTCGGCGTCCAGGTCAACGGCAAGCTGCGCGCCACCTTGAGCATGGCGCGCGACGCCGAGGGCCCGGCCGTTGAGGCGGCGGCGCTCGCCCTCCCCGCCGTGCAGCGCAGCCTCGACGGCAAGCGGCCGCGCAAGGTGATCGTCGTCCCCAACCGGATCGTCAATGTCGTCGCCTGAGCCTCTCTCGGCGCGCGCGGCGCGGCTCGCCCGGCGCGCCGCGCTCCTCGCCGCCTGCGGCGCGCTCGCCGCCTGCGGCTTTCATCCGCTTTACGGCGAGGGGCCCGCGCACGAGTTCAACCGCGATCTCGCCGCCATCCGCGTCGATCCCATACCCGAGCGCATCGGCCAGCTCACCGCGAACTCGCTGCGCGACAGCTTCAACCCGACGGGTGCACGCGTCGAATACCGCTATCGCCTGCGCGTCGTCCTGCAATCGCAGGTCTCGGATTTCGCCCTTCGCCAGGACGGGACCGCCTCGCGCCAGCTCTATAACGTCAGCGCCGCCTATCATCTTGCCGATCTCGCCAAGGGGAGCGACGTCTTCACCGGCGTCGCGCGCTTCAACACCTCCTACGATGTCGGCGACAACGAATATGCGACGATTGTCGCCGGCCAGAACGCGCAGCAATTGGCGGCGCATGAGATCAGCGAGCAGATCCGCACGCAGCTCGTCCTTTACTTGCGGCGCGAGGCCGCCTCTCAGCCCTGATATGATCGCGTGAAGCTGCCGCCGGCCCGTCTCGCCGCATTCCTGCGCAGCCCGCCGCCGGAATTCCGCGCCGCTCTCCTCTACGGCCCCGATGGCGGGCTCGTCCGCGAGCGCGCCGACGCGCTCACCGCGGCGGTCTGTCCCGATCTCAAGGACCCCTTCCGCATCGGCGAGCTCGGCGCGGCGGCGCTGGCCGCCGATCCGGCGCGCCTTGCCGACGAGCTCGCCGCGATGAGCCTCATCGGCGGCCGCCGCGTCGTGCGCCTGCGCGGCGCCGGCGACGGCGTGACGGCGCTCCTTTCCCAGGCGCTGGCCGGGCCGCGCGGCGATTCCTTCCTCGTCATCGAAGCCGGCGATTTGCCGGCGCGGTCGAGCCTCCGCAAGCTCTGCGAGGGCGCGGCCGACATCGCTGTCATCGGCTGCTACGCCGATGCCGGGCGCGACCTCGCCGATGTCGTCCGCGAGACGCTCGGCCGGCATCGCATCGGTATCGCCGGCGACGCGCTGTCCTACCTCGTCGCCCATCTCGGCAATGACCGCCTCGTCACCCGGTCCGAGCTCGAAAAGCTCGCCCTCTATGCCGGCGATGGCGGCCGCGTCGAGCTCGCCGACGCCGTCGCCTGCATCGGCGACAGCACCGCGCTCTCCGTCGAGGAGCTCGCCTATGCCGCGGCGGAGGGCGACGCGGCGAAGCTCGACACGGCGCTGGCGCGCTGCCTCCAGGAAGGGCAATCGCCGATCGGCCTCATTCGCGCCTTGATGCGCCACTTCCAGCGCTTGCATCTCGCCTCCGGCCGCGTCGCCGCCGGCATGGCGCCCGAGGAGGCGCTCCGCGCGCTCCGCCCGCCCGTCTTCTTCAAATTGCGCGACCGCTTCAAGGCGCAGCTCGCGCTCTGGCCGCCGCGCCGCGCCGCCGCGGCGCTCGACACGCTCATGCGGGCCGAGCTCGACTGCAAACGCGCGATCCTGCCGCAAGAGGCGGTCCTCGGCGACGCCCTCTTCGCCTTGGCCCGCGCCGCCAAGCGCGCCGCGTGAGCGCTTTCAAGGGCATGGTGCGTCCTTCGCGACGCCCACTTCGTGGGCTCCTCAGGATGAGGACTGAACGGGTCTGGCAGAAAGAAAAGACCTCATCCTGAGGAGCGGCCGTCAGGCCGCGTCTCGAAGGACGCACACCGCCGATCCCACCTTCAAAATCGGTTGACGGCCACAACACGGAGCCGCTTCAGCGGCTTGGCGGGATCTGGTGGAGGCGGCGGAGGACGTCGTCGAGCTGCTCGAGGGTGCGGTAGTGGATGGTGAGGGAGCCGCCGCGCCCGGCGAAATTCACCGTCACCCGCAGGCCGAGGAGATTGGCGAGGTCGCGTTCGAGCGCCGCCGTGTCGGCGTCCTTCGGCGGCTTCGGCGCCGGCGCCGAGCCCTGCCCGCGCGCCGCCTGCGCCAGCTTCTCCGTCGCACGCACATTGAGGCCGCGCCGCACGACCTCGGCCGCGAGCGCCGCCGGATCGGCGGCGTTGAGGAGGGCGCGGGCATGCCCGGCGCTGAGCGTGCCGGCGGCGAGCAGCTCCTTCACTGTATCAGGCAGGCCGAGGAGGCGCATCATGTTGGCGACATGGCTGCGGCTCTTGCCGACGGCCTCGGCGAGGCGCTCCTGCGTGTGGCCGAACTCCTCCATGAGCCGGCGGTAGCCCTCGGCTTCCTCGAGCGGGCTCAGATCCTGGCGCTGGATGTTCTCGACGAGGGCGATTTCGAGCGCTTCGCGGTCCTCGAATTCGCGGATGACGACCGGGATTTCGTGGAGCTGTGCCATCTGCGCCGCGCGCCAGCGCCGCTCGCCGGCGATGATCTCGTAGGCGTTCGCCGCCTCCGGATGGCGCCGCACGAGAAGCGGCTGCAGCACGCCCTTCTCGCGGATCGACTGGGCGAGCGCCTGCAGCGCCTCCTCGTCGAAGCGCTGGCGCGGCTGGAAGCGGCCGGGCCGCACGAAATCGATCGGCACCGTCTTCGCCTGGCGCAGGCGGTCGAGCGCTGCGTAATCCTCGCTCTCTTCGCCGAACAGGGCCGAGAGGCCGCGGCCGAGATTGCGCCGGCGTCCCTCCTCGCTCACCGCAAGATCCCGCTCAAGGCTCGCCTCCTTCACGCGCGCGATCCCTGCTCGCGCCGCAGCACCTCGCTCGCCAGGTGAATATAGGCCTGCGCCCCGGGGCAGCGGACATCGTAGAGGAGGACCGGCTTGCCGTGCGAGGGCGCCTCGGAGATGCGGACGTTGCGCGGAATGACCGTGTTGTAGACCTTGGCGCCGAAATGGACGCGGACATCGGCGGCAACGAGGTCGGAGAGGTTGTTGCGCCGGTCGAACATGGTGAGGACGACCCCCTGGATGTCGAGCGTCGGGTTGAAGGCGCGGCGCACGCGGTCGACGGTGCGGACGAGGTGGCTCAGACCTTCGAGGGCGTAGAACTCGCATTGCAACGGGACGAGCACGGCATGGGCGGCGATGAGCGCGTTCAGCGTCAGCAGTCCCAGCGAAGGCGGGCAGTCGATCAGCACGTAGTCGTAGAGGGTGAGCGCCCCGGCGAGGGCGTTGCGCAGGCGGAACTCGCGCCGCGGGACATCGACGAGCTCGATCTCGGCGCCCGAGAGATCGACCGAGGCGGGGACGATGGCAAGGCCGGGAATCGCGGTCTCGACCGTCGCCTCGCCGATCGGCCGCTCTTCCATGAGCACGTCGTAGCTGGTGACGCGGCGCGCCTGGCGCGTGAGGCCGAGCCCGGTGCTGGCGTTTCCCTGTGGGTCGAAATCGACGAGAAGAACGCGCTTGCCGACGGCGGCGAGGGCGGTGGCGAGGTTGACCGCGGTCGTCGTCTTCCCCACCCCGCCCTTCTGGTTGACAATCGCGAGGACGCGCGCGACCGCGGCGGCAGCGGCCGCCGGAGGGTCAATCTTCGCCGCGATCGCCGGCACGGGTCACCTTTTCGAGCCGCAGGATGGCCCCCGAAGGATCGGAGAGAGAGGGCAGCACCGCCGCCTCCATCTTCCATGCTTTGCGCGCTGCGGTCAATTCCTCCTGAACTCCCTCGCCTTTCAGGAATAGCAAAATGCTGTGGGTCGTAACGAATTGCTCCGCATGATCTAGTAGGGTCGAGAGCGGCGCCAAGGCCCGCGCCGTGATGACATCGGCTGGAAAGGCCGGCACCGTCTCGATGCGCGTCGCATGAATCGTGACAGGCGCCGCGGCGATGCGCGCGGCCTCGCGCAGAAACGCGCATTTGCGCGCATCCGATTCGACGAGATGCATCCCGGGCGCACCGAGAATGGCGAGGACGAGCCCCGGCAGCCCGGCGCCGCTGCCGAGATCGAGGACGGTGCCGCACCGCGCCGGCAGATGGCGCAGGAGCTGCGCCGAATCGAGAATGTGCCGCCGCCAGACATCGCCCAGCGTCCGCGGCCCGACGAGATTGATGCGGCGGTTCCAGGATCGCAGCAGCCCGACATAGGCCTCGAGCCGCGCCAACGTTTCACGTGAAACACCGGCCTGCCGCGCGAATTGCTCCGGCGTCAGCGGTGGGATCATCTCGAGTCTTGCAGCAGCATGGCGCGTCCTTCGAGACGGCCGCTTCGCGGCCTCCTCAGGATGAGGAACATAGGTGACATGGCAGACCTGATGGACCTCATCCTGAGGAGCGTCCGAAGGACGCGCCCTTTGATCCAACTGACTGCGAATGGCAGTAAAGTCTTCCCTCATCCTGAGGAGCGTCCGAAGGACGCGTCGCGAAGGACGCATCCCCTTGATCCAACCGAAGCCGCCCCCTCACGCCCGCGCTCGCTGCGGGTCGCGCCGGACGTGCTTCAGGAGCGCGACGAGCGCCGCCGGCGTCACGCCGCTGATGCGGGCCGCGGCGCCGAGCGTCGCCGGCCGGGCGAGGCGCAGCTTGTCGCGGATTTCGTTGGAGAGGCTGCCGATCGCATCGTAGTCGAGATCGGCCGGCAGGCGCAGCGCCTCGTCGCGCCGGAAGGAGCGGATATCCGCCTCCTGGCGCTCGAGATAGCCGGCGTAGCGGGCGTCGATTTCGAGCTGCTCGGCCACATCCTCGGCGATGTCGCCGAGCTCGGGCCAGATCGCGCGCAGGCGGGCGAGGTCGATCTCGGGATAGCGCAGCAGCTCGGCGGCGCTGCGCGGCACGCCGTCGGCATTGACGGCGAGGCCGTGACGGCGCAGCGCCGAGGGGCCGAGGCGGAGCCCGGCGACGAGCGCCCGGCCGCTTTCGAGCCGTTCGCGCTTCGCCGCGAACTGCGCCGACCGCTCGGCGCCGATGCAGCCGAGGCGCATGCCGAGCGGCGTCAGCCGCTGATCGGCATTGTCGGCGCGCAGCATCAGGCGGTATTCGGCGCGCGAGGTGAACATGCGATAGGGCTCGCTCGTGCCGCGCGTCACGAGATCGTCGATGAGGACGCCGATATAGGCATCGGCCCGCGTCAGGACGACGCCCTCGCCGCCCGCTGCCGCCAATGCGGCATTGAGGCCGGCCATCAGCCCCTGCCCCGCCGCCTCCTCATAGCCGGTCGTGCCGTTGATCTGCCCGGCGAGGTAGAGCCCCGGCAGGCGCTTCGTCTCCAGCGTCGGATGGAGCTCGCGCGGGTCGACGAAATCGTATTCGATCGCATAGCCGGGGCGGATCATGCGCGCCCTTTCGAGGCCGGGGATGGTGCGGAGCAGTTCCGCCTGCACCTCTTCGGGAAGCGAGGTCGAGATGCCGTTCGGATAGACGGTGTCGTCCTCCAGCCCCTCGGGTTCGAGGAAGATTTGATGCCGGCTGCGCTCGGCAAAGCGCACGATCTTGTCCTCGATCGAGGGGCAATAGCGCGGACCGACGCTCTCGATCTGCCCCGAATAGATGGGCGAGCGGTGGAGGTTGGCGGATATCAGCGCGTGGCTCGCCGCCGTCGTGGCGGTGATGTGGCACGGGCGCTGCGGTGTCGTGATGCGACGCGTGAGGAAGGAGAAGGGCACGGGCGGATCGTCGCCGGGCTGGCGCTCGAGCCCCGCGTAATCGATGGTGCGGCCGTCGAGGCGCGGCGGCGTCCCTGTCTTGAGGCGGCCAAGGCGGAAGCCGAGGCGGGCAAGGCTCCGCGACAGGCCGAGCGCGGGCGCCTCGCCGACGCGCCCCGCCGGCACGCGCCGCTCGCCGATATGGATGAGGCCGCGGAGGAAGGTGCCGGTCGTGAGGACGACTCGCGGCGCCCGAATGCGGGCGCCATCCGCGAGGGTGACGCCGGCAACCGCCTCGTTCGCGATGACCAGGTCCTCGGCGGCGCCGGCGCGGATCGTGAGCCCGGGCTGCTCGGCGAGGAGGTCCTGCACGGCGCGGCGATAGAGGGCGCGGTCGGCCTGCGCTCGCGGCCCGCGCACGGCCGGCCCCTTGCTGCGGTTCAAAAGGCGGAATTGGATGCCGGCGCGGTCGGCCGCACGGCCCATGATGCCGTCGAGCGCGTCGATCTCGCGCACGAGGTGACCTTTCGCGAGGCCGCCGATCGCCGGGTTGCAGGACATCTCGCCGATCGTCTCGAGGCGATGCGTCAGAAGCAGCGCCCGCGCCCCGAGCCGCGCCGCCGCAGCGGCCGCCTCGCAGCCGGCATGCCCGCCGCCGATCACGACGACGTCGTAACGCTCCGCTTCCCGCATGGCGCCGCACTCTATGAGCGGCAGCGGCCGGTGTCAAAGCAGAGGAGCCTCGGAAATCTCCCGCTCCTCCGTCCGCGGGCGTGAGGATTCCGGTAGAGGATGTTTCACGTGAAACACGCCCTCACTTGCCGATGCAGAAATCGCGGAAGATGACGTCGAGGATGTCCTCGACATCGACGCGGCCGGTGATGCGGCCGAGGGACCGGAGCGCGAGGCGCAGATCCTCGCCGGCGAGCTCGGGGAGCGCGGCGGTGAGGGCCCGCCGCAGCGCGGCGGCGCAGTCTTCGAGTTCGCGGCGATGGCGGGCGCGCGTCAGCGCCGGGCCGCTGCCGTCGCCGATGCGGCGCGCCACCGCCGCTTGCAGGCGATCGAGCAGCGCGCTCATCCCCTCCCCGGTCTTGATCGAGAGCGGCGCTGCCTCCGCGGCAAGCGCCGCGATGTCGTCCGCTGTGGCGAGATCGACCTTGTTGGCGACGAGGATCGTCGCCGCGTCGAGCACGTCGCCCAGAGCGGCCAGCTCAGAGGGGCGCGTCACGTCGAAGACGACGAGCTTCAGATCGGCGCGCGCGGCGCGCTGGCGAGCGCGGCGCACCCCCTCCTCCTCGATCGCGTCCGAAGCCGCCCGCAGCCCCGCCGTGTCGGCCAGGATGACGGGGTAGCCGGCGAGGTCGAGGCGGACCTCGATGACGTCGCGCGTCGTGCCGGCAACGGCCGAGGTGATGGCGACGTCCCGCCGCGCCAGCGCATTGAGAAGGCTCGATTTTCCCGCATTGGGCGGGCCGATGATGGCGATCTCGACGCCCTCACGCAGGATTTCGCCGCGGCGCTCATCGGTGAGATGCGCAGTGATTTCCGCGACAAGCGCCTCGACATCGGCGCGGACGCCGCGGTCGATGCCCGCCGGCAAATCCTCCTCGGGGAAATCGATCGCGGCTTCGAGATGCGCGAGCGCCCGCATCAGTCGCCCGCGCCAGCCGTCGTAAAGCCGGCCGAGCGCTCCCTCGAGCTGAGCCAGCGACTGGCGGCGCTGCGCCGCCGTCTCCGCCGCCACCAGATCGGCGACGGCCTCCGCCGCCGTCAAATCGAGCTTGCCGTTCTCGAAGGCGCGGCGCGTGAACTCTCCCGGCTCGGCAAGGCGCAATCCCGGCACGGCAAGGAGCGCCGAGGCCGCCGCTTCCAGCACGGCGCGGCCGCCATGGAGGTGGAGCTCCGCCACATCCTCGCCGGTGGCGCTGGCCGGCGCCGGAAAGAAGAGCGCGAGCCCGTCATCGATGGGTTCGCCCGTGCGCGGGTCGCGAAAGCGCGCCCGGCGCGCGCGCCGCGGCGGCGGCACGGAGCCGGCGAGCGCACGAAGCGCCTCGCCGGCGGCCGGGCCCGACACGCGGATGATCGCGAGGGCGGCTCGCCCTGGCGCCGTCGCCGGCGCGAAGATCGTATCGGTCAACCCTGCCTCGCCCACGACCGCGCTCGCCGGCTGAATTTCGCGGCGCCGCCGCACATCGCCCGCGCGCCGCTGTTTTCCTCATAAAGCGCACGGCATGGCTCTCGACGGCGTGGTGAGCCTATAGTCGCGCACCGCCCGAACGCAACGCGCCGCAGCCGCCGCATCCGAGGAGCGCCATGGATCTCGACCGCAACCGCCTTGGCGAGGAGACCAGCCCCTACCTCCTTCAGCACAAGGACAATCCCGTCCACTGGCAGGGCTGGAGCGCCGAGACGCTGGCGGCCGCCGTCGCCGCCGACAAGCCGATCCTCCTTTCGATCGGCTATGCCGCCTGTCATTGGTGCCATGTGATGGCGCATGAAAGCTTCGAAGATCCGGCCATCGCCGATCTCATGAACCGGCACTTCGTCAACATCAAGATCGACCGCGAGGAGCGGCCCGATCTCGATGCGCTCTACCAGCACGCCCTCGCGCTCCTTGGCGAGCAAGGCGGCTGGCCGCTCACCATGTTCCTGACGCCAGCGGGCGAGCCCTTCTGGGGCGGGACCTATTTCCCGCCGGAGCCGCGCTGGGGCCGGCCCTCCTTCCGCCAAGTGCTGGAGGCGCTTGCCGCCGCCTACCGCAACGACCGCGCGAAAGTCGCCGGCAACGCCGCGACACTGCGCGCGGCGCTGGAGCGCCTGGCGCAGCCGCAAGGAGGATCGGGCATCCCTCCCGGAGCGGCCGACCAGGTCGCCCTGCGGCTCCTGCGCGAGGTCGACACGGTCCATGGCGGCATCGGCGGCGCGCCCAAATTTCCGCAGCCCGCCATCTTCGAGCTGCTGTGGCGCGGCTGGAAGCGGACCGGCCACGCACCGCTGCGCGATGCCGTCACCCGCACTCTCGATGCCATGTGCCAGGGCGGCATCTACGACCATCTCGGCGGCGGCTTTGCCCGCTACGCGACAGATGCGCGCTGGCTCGTCCCGCATTTCGAGAAGATGCTCTACGACAATGCCGAGCTCGTCTCCCTCCTCTCCCTCGTCTGGCAGGACACGCGCAGCCCGCTTTACGCGCAACGCATTGCTGAGACGGTGGATTGGGTCGCCCGCGAGATGACGGTGCCCGAGGGCGGCTTCTGCAGCAGCCTCGATGCCGATAGCGAGCACGAGGAAGGCAAATTCTATGTTTGGACCGAGGCCGAGATCGATGCACTTCTGGGATCCCGCGCCGCGCTCTTCAAGCGCTATTACGATGTGACGCCGCCGGGGAATTGGGAGGGGCGGACGATCCTCAACCGCTCGGCCGCGCCCGCCCCGGCCGACGCCGCGACCGAGGACGAGCTCGCCGCCTGCCGCGCCCTTCTCTTCCGCGCCCGCGAAGAGCGGGTGCGGCCGGGCCTCGACAACAAGGTGCTCGCCGATTGGAACGGGCTGATGATCGCCGCCCTCGCCGAGGCCGCGCAAATCTTCGAGCGGCCGGATTGGCTGGGGCTGGCGAGCGACGCCTTCGCCTTCATCCGCGAGCGCATGACGGCCTCCGAAGACCGCCTCTTCCATAGCTGGCGCCTCGGTCGGGCCCGCCATCCGGCGATCCTCGAAGATTACGCGAATCTCGCGCGGGCGGCGCTGGCGCTCCACGAGGCGACGGGCGATAACAGGTACTTGGCGGCCGCCGAAACCTGGACCGCGACGCTCGACCGCTATTACTGGGACGCCGCGGGCGGCGGCTATTTCACCGCGGCCGACGACACGCCCGGCCTCCTCCTCCGCGCCAAGACAGCGAATGACGCCGCCGTCCCGGCCGGCAACGCCACCATGATCGGCGTCCTCGCGCGTCTCTTCCACCTCACCGGGCGCACCGCCTATCGCGAGCGCGCCGAGGCGATCGTCGCCGCCTTCTCGGGCGAGCTGCAGCGCAACATCTTTCCGTTGGCGACCTTCATCAACAACGCCGAGCTCCTCGTGCGGCCGCTGCAGATCGTAATCCGCGGCCGGCGCGGCGAGGCCGATACCGCCGCCCTCCTCCGCGCCGTCTACGGCGTCGGCCTGCCGAACAAGATCCTGTCCGTGGTTGCGCCCGAGGAGCCGCTGCCGGAGGATCACCCGGCCGCCGGTAAGGAGATGGCGGGTGGGCGCGCCACCGCTTATGTCTGCGAGGGGCCGGTCTGCTCGCTGCCGCTTGCCGATCCCGAGGCGCTCGCCGCGGATCTCCAGCGGCGGCGCTGAATGTTTCTGTTTCGTTCCGGTTCGTGTCACCGTACAATTAGCCCCTTCCCGCGGAGGACTGCCATGACCAGCCTCACCCTGCCGAGCCCGGTCGGACCCCTCACCCTCACGGAGCGTGACGGCGCCATTGTCGGCCTCTGCTGGGGCGGCGCCGCGGGCGGGGACGAGACGCCGCTGCTGCGCGAGGCGCGGCGACAGCTCGACGCCTATTTCGCCGGCCGGCTCAGAGAGTTCGATCTGCCGCTGCAGCTTACGGGGTCGCGCTTCTGCCAGAAGGTCTGGGCGGCGATGCGGCGCATTCCCTATGGCGAGACGCGCTCCTATGGCGAGATCGCGCACGAGGTCGACGGCGCGCCGCGGGCCGTCGGCGGCGCCTGCGGCAAGAACCCGATCGCGATCATCGTCCCCTGCCACCGCATCCTCGCCGCCGACCGGCAGATCGGCGGCTATAGCGGCGGCGAAGGTCCGGCGACAAAGCGCCGCCTCCTCGCGCTCGAAGGCGCCGCTTGCGCCGATGCCGCGAGCCTCCGGCTGCCCCTGGCCAAGGCGTCGTGACAAGCCTCCGCCGCGCCGGTATGGTTAAGCTTTCTTAACCATTTCGCGGGAGCGAGGCGTGGCAGAAGTGACCATCAAAGCCGCCGATGGCGGCAGCTTTTCCGGTTACGCGGCGATGCCGGCCGGCGGAACAGGCGCCGGCATCCTCGTCATTCAGGAGATCTTCGGCGTCAACAAGGTGATGCGCGACCTCGTCGACGGCTTCGCCGCGCAAGGCTATGTCGCGCTCTGCCCAGACCTCTTCTGGCGCCAGCAGCCGGGCATCCAGCTCACCGACAAGACCGAGGCCGAATGGGCGCGCGCCTTCGAGCTCTATAAGGGCTTCGACGAGGCGAAGGGCGTCGCCGATCTGAAGGCGAGCCTCGCGCATCTGCGCGGCCTGCCTGCCTGCACCGGCAAAGTCGGCACGGTCGGCTTCTGTCTCGGCGGCAAGCTCGCCTATCTGATGGCGACGCGCTCGGATGCCGATTGCAATATCGGCTATTACGGCGTCGCGATCGAAAAGGCGCTGGACGAAGCCGCGAAGATCACGAAGCCGCTGATGCTGCACATCGCCGAGAAGGACGAGTACTGCCCGCCGGGGGCGCAGCAGCAGATCAAGGCGGCGCTCGGCCGGAACCCGCGCGTCACGATCCACTCATATCCGGGCATGAACCACGCCTTCGCGCGGGTCGGCGGCCAGCATTACGACAAGGCCGCGGCCGATACGGCCAACCGGCGCAGCGCCGAATTCTTCAAGGCGCATCTCGGCGGCTGATCCGCCGCTTCGTCAGTTCACGGGAGAAAACGCGATGACGCACGCCATTCGCATGCACAAGACCGGCGGCCCCGAAGTGCTGAGCTGGGAAGAGGTCTCGCTCGGCAAGCCCGGCCCGGGCGAGGTCCGCCTCCGCCACACGGCAATCGGCCTCAACTACATCGACACCTATCACCGCTCGGGCCTCTACCCGCTGCCCCTGCCGACGACGATCGGCAGCGAGGGCGCCGGCGTAGTCGAGGAGGTCGGACCCAGTGTCAGCGGGCTCAAAGTCGGCGATCGCGTCGCCTATGGCGGCGGGCCGCTCGGCTCCTATTGCGAGGCGCGCAACGTCGCCGCCGACCGCCTCGTCCCCATCCCGCAGGGCGTCTCCGATCAGCAGGCGGCGGCGATGATGCTGAAAGGCATGACGGCGCAGTACCTCATCCGTCGCACCTACCGCGTCAAGGCCGGCGATACCATTCTCATCCATGCCGCCGCGGGCGGCGTCGGTCTCATCGTCTGCCAATGGGCGAAGCATCTCGGCGCCACGGTCATCGGCACGGTCGGCAGCGAGGAGAAGGCGCAGCTTGCCAAGCGCTATGGCTGCGATCACCCGATCGTCTATACGCGCGAGGATTTCGTGGCGCGCGTCGCCGAGATCACCGGCGGCAAGAAGGTGCCCGTCGTCTATGATTCGGTCGGCAAGGACACCTTCATGAAGTCGCTCGACTGCCTGGCGCCGCTCGGGCTCCTCGCCAGCTTCGGGCAATCCTCGGGCGCGATCGGCCCCGTCGATCTCGGCATTCTCGCCCCCAAGGGGTCGCTCTATGTGACGCGGCCGACGCTCGGCACTTATACGGCCAAGCGCGAGGATCTGCTGGCGACCGCCCAAGACCTTTTCGACGTCGTCGCCAAGGGAATCGTCAAGATCGAGATCAACCAGACCTATCCGCTGAAAGAAGCGGCGCAGGCGCATCGCGACCTGCAGGCGCGCAAGACGACGGGCTCCACGGTCTTCACGGTGTAGCGGCCTCACACGCCTGTGGAACCTTCTCCCCGTCGGGGAGAGAGGGGCTGAGGCGATCTTATGGGGCGCGGCGCCGCCGCGCCTCGTAGCTCTGCAGATGGGCGAGAACGACGCGGAGGAGCGGCGTCGGCACGCTCTTCGCGCGGCCGCGGCGCACGAGGTCGCCGATGACGTGCTCGCCCTCGACAGGGCCGCCGCGTTCGATGTCGCGCAGCATCGAGGCGCTCAAGGCCGATGCCTTGTCCGTCAGCCGCGCCCGCATCGCGGCGATCGCGGTCTCCGCCGGCGCCGCGCCATGCGCCGCGGCGACGGCCCGGCACTCTTCGAGCAATTCGAGGCCGATGGCGCCGCCTTCCTCGGCCGCGTTCGCGTCGCCCACCGTCGCCCGCATGAGGCAGGTGAGGCCGGCCAGTGCGGCGAGCTGCACCCATTTCGACCACATGTCGCGAATGATCTCGGTGCTGATCCGGGCTTCGACCGGCGCCGTGCCGAAAGCCGATTTCAGCGCCTCAGCGCGCGGCGAGATCTCGCCTGAGCGTTCGCCGAAGACGATGCCGTTCAGCATGGCGCCGAGCTGCCGCACCTCGCCTTCTGGCATCAGCGTCGCCGCCACGAAGCACAGGCCGCCCATGACCCGATCCGCGCCGAAGCGGCGGTCGAGCGCGTCGAGATGGGCCATGCCGTTCAAGAGCGGCAGCACGGCGGCGCCGTGCTCGACGGCGGGTGCGATCGCCGCCATCGCCGCGTCGAGGTCGTAGGCCTTGCAGGTCAGGAGGACGAGATCGTAGGGGCCGCCCTCGGCCGCAGAGAGCGCCAGCGGCACGGGCCGGACGATGTCGCCGAACGGGCTGCGGACGACAAGGCCGTCGCGTTTCAGCTGCTCGGCGCGCCGCGGCCGGACGAGGAAGGTGACCGAAGCGCCGGCCTCCGCCAGGCGGCCGCCGAAATAGCCGCCGACGCCGCCCGCGCCGAGGACGAGGATTTTCATCGGCCCGCGCCTCAGGTGTTCATCGCGTCGAAGAAATCGGCGTTGTTCTTCGATTGCTTCAGCTTGTCGATGAGGAATTCGAGCCCGTCATTGGGACCCATCGGCATGAGGACGCGGCGCAGCACCCACATCTTGGCGAGGACGCCCTTGTCGACCAGCAGCTCCTCCTTGCGCGTGCCCGATTTCGTGATGTCGAGGGCGGGGAAGGTACGCTTGTCGGCGACCTTGCGATCGAGCACGATCTCGGAATTGCCGGTGCCCTTGAACTCCTCGAAGATCACCTCGTCCATGCGCGAGCCGGTATCGATGAGCGCCGTCGCGATGATGGTGAGCGACCCACCCTCCTCGATGTTGCGCGCCGCCCCGAAGAAGCGCTTCGGCCGCTGCAGCGCATTGGCGTCGACGCCGCCGGTCAAAACCTTGCCGGAGGACGGCACGACCGTGTTGTAGGCGCGCGCGAGGCGCGTGATCGAATCGAGCAGGATCACCACGTCGCGCTTGTGCTCGACGAGGCGCTTGGCCTTCTCGATCACCATCTCGGCGACCGAGACATGCCGCACCGCCGGCTCGTCGAAAGTCGAGGAAATGACCTCGCCCTTCACCGAGCGCGCCATGTCGGTCACCTCTTCCGGCCGCTCGTCGATGAGGAGGACGATGAGATAGACTTCCGGGTGGTTGGCGGCGAGCGCATGGGCGATGTTCTGCAGCATCACCGTCTTCCCGGTGCGCGGCGGCGAGACGATGAGAGCGCGCTGACCCTTGCCCAAAGGCGTGATGAGGTCGATGACGCGGGTCGTCAGGTCCTTCTTCGTCGGATCGTCGAGCTCGAGGTTGATCTTCTCGTCGGGATAAAGCGGCGTCAGATTGTCGAAATTGATGCGGTGGCGGACCTTGTCGGGCTCGTCGAAATTGATCTCGTTAACCTTGAGCAGGGCGAAGTAGCGCTCGCCATCCTTGGGCGAGCGGATCTG